>Ga0206934_1275_pt1 | contig 11863 bp, 13 predicted proteins | sample Alteio_BWOrgHeat_16_FD_152932 | JGI IMG/M metagenome (GOLD analysis project Ga0206934, IMG submission 152932) | Enriched cells from forest soil in Barre Woods Harvard Forest LTER site, Petersham, Massachusetts, United States -... | ecosystem: Environmental > Terrestrial > Soil > Temperate forest >...
CGCGAGCCGGTTCAAATCCACGTTCGGGATGCCGTGCCCGTAGAAGCGGCGGTTCGCTGTGCGCGGCACCGTGATGGCCCGCCGGGCCGGTTCCGGACTGCGTTTTGTGGGGGTTCGTTTCATGGTCGAAGGCCGGGATGGCTGGCCACAAACGAGGCCAGGTCAATGCGCGCGGCCACCAGTTCGCGGACCACGGATTGCTGCGCCTCCACGGGCTGGTTGGCGTCAATCACGGAAAAATTAAACTCCGTGCTCATGCCCAGATACTGCTCGAGGATGCGGCCCTGGAAGATGCGGAAGCTCTCGTAGGGATCGGTGGACAATCGCAGATCCATGCCCGCCTCGAAATATTTTAACTGCGGCCGGCCGTCCAGGATGCGTTGCAGCGAAACCTCCAGTTGCGCCTTGAAGAAAAAGGTCAGATCCGGGTGCGCCGCGAAATCATAGATTCCCCGCACCCATTCCGGCGTGCAGCCGCGCACCGTGTCGCGCGCGTAGGCCGTGAAAATATAACGGTCGCACAGGACCAGGTAACCGGCGCGCAACAACGGCACCAGTTGCCGCTCGTAACGGTCCGCAAAATCCGTCGCGTGAATGAGGCTGAACGTGGTGGGGGTCAGCAGCTCGCGCTTCTTGCCCTTGCTGGTGGCGTTCTTCACCAGCTCGGAGGAATTCCACTCGCTGAAAAACACCTTCAAGCCCTGCTGCTCCAGCCAGCGCTTCAACAGGTAAATCTGCGTGGATTTGCCGGAGCCGTCCAAACCCTCAACCGCAATCAGGCGGCCCGGAAAGTTCAATTCGGCAAAAGTCTTCGTCATGCGTCGGCCCCAAAAATAAACCGGCTGACGGGGAACACAACATATTTCCTGCCTGCACCCCATGTTTTCGGGCCTCCGGCCGCCCCTGCCGCCCCGCGTTCCGCCGTCACAGACTTGTGACTGGCGTTTGACCGGATTATCGCTATTATCACGCTCTTTATGGGAAATGCCGCCAGCGTCACCCCTCCGGCTCACTTCATTAATCGTGAATTGAGCTGGCTCGAGTTCAACCAGCGCGTGCTGGACGAGGCGCTCGACCCCGATAACCGCCTGCTGGAGCGGATGAAGTTCTTCTGCATCACCAGCTCGAACCTCGACGAATTTTTTGAGGTCCGCGTGGCCGGCCTGAAGCAGCAGATGGAAAGCGAGGCCGCGGAACGCAGCCTTGACGGCCTGACGGCCACGGAAACTTTCCGCGCCGTCACCCGCCGTGTCCGCCGCATGCTCGAGCAGCAATACGCCTGCTGGAACGAACAGCTCGTCCCCGCCCTCGCCAATCACGGCATCCGCTTCCTCCGGTTCGACGAACTCGCCCGCCCCGACCAGGCCTGGGTCGAGGAATATTACCAGTCCCAGGTGCGGCCCGTGCTCACGCCGCTCGCGCTGGACCCCGCGCATCCCTTTCCGCAACTGTTGAACAAATCGCTCAACATCATGGTCCGGCTCGAGATGCCCGCCAGCGGCGAGTTGCTGCGCCACCTCGCCGTCGTGCAGGTGCCGCGCGTCCTGCCGCGCCTCGTCCGCCTGCCGCGCGAGGACGGACGCCACGACTACATCTTTCTCGGCAACCTCATCGCCCATTACCTCGCCGACCTCTTTCCCGGCACGCGCATCCTCGGCTCCTGGAACTTCCGCGTCACCCGCAACAGCGAGCTCTATATTGACGAGGAAGAAACCGCCAACCTCCTCAAGGCCGTCGAAAACGAACTCCACAATCGCCGCAAGGGCGACGCCGTCCGGCTCGAAGTCGAACGGGACTGCCCGACGGACCTGCGCCGCGCCCTGCTCGGCACGCTCAAACTTTCCGAGGACGATTTGTACATCGTCAACGGCCCGCTCAACCCCACGCGGCTCATGGCCGTCTATGAAGGCGACCACTCGCCCGAACTCCGCGACCCGCCGTTCGTCGCGCGCCCGCCGGCCGTGCTCGCCGACCGCACGGACCTGTTCGCGGCCATTCGCGAACGCGACATCCTCCTGCATCATCCCTACGAGACCTTCGAAACCATCGTCAGCCTGCTCGAAGCCTCCGCGGACGACCCCAAGGTTCTCGCCATCAAACAAACCCTCTACCGCACCGGCGGCGACGCCCGCATCGTCGGCGCCTTGATGAAGGCCGTCCGCAACGGCAAGCAGGTCACCGCCGTCGTGGAATTGCGCGCGCGCTTCGACGAGGCCAACAACATTCTCTGGGCGCGGCAGCTCGAGGAGGCCGGCGTCCATGTCGTCTACGGCCTGGTCGGTTACAAAATCCACGCCAAGATGTGCCTCATCGTGCGCCGGGACCCCGACCGCATCCGCCGCTACGTCCATCTCGGCACCGGCAATTACAATCCCACCACCGCCCGGCTTTACACCGACCTCAGCCTCCTGAGCTGCCGTTCGAGCCTCGGCGAGGACGCCACCAACCTCTTCAACTTGCTCACCGGCATTTCGCAGTTCCAGGGCATGGGCAAGCTCCTCGTCGCCCCGTTTGAACTCCACGACCGCATGATCGCCCTCATCCAGCGCGAGGCCGCCAACGCCCGCAAGGGCCTGCCCGCCCGCGTCATCATCAAGGTCAACGCCCTCGTGGACCAGGAAATCATCGAGGCGCTCTATGCCGCCTCCGCCGCCGGCGTGAAAATTGACCTCATCGTCCGCGGCATCTGCTGCCTGCGCCCGCAGGTCAAGGGTCTCAGCGAAAACATCACCGTGCGCAGCATCGTGGACCGGTTCCTCGAACACAGCCGCATCTTCTATTTCGAAAACGCCTGCTCCCCGCAGATCTTTGCCGGCAGCGCGGACTGGATGCCACGCAACTTTTACCGCCGCATCGAGGTGGTCTTTCCCATCGAGGACGGCAACCTCCGCGAGCGCGTCATCGCCGAGCTCCTGTCGCTGCCTCTGCAGGACAACATCAAGGCCCGCACCCTCCAGGCGGACGGCACTTACGAACGCGTCACCGCCAAACGCGGCGAAATCGCCCACCGCAGCCAGGCCGAATTCATGGCGCGCACCTTGCACCCCGCGGCGGCGGAAAAAGGCCGCGCCAAATCCCGCTACCCCAGGGTCAAGCTCGCCAGCCGCCCCAAATCGCTTTAGAGCGATTCAACAAATACTATAGCCGTTCGGCGAGAGCGGTCTTTTTGAATTTTGGCGTCGTTTTGGCTCAGTTATCCCGCATGCGGGACGGGCGTGCGTCTTCGCCAAAGCCTCGCCAAAACCCAAAAATCCTCGCTCCGAACGGCCACACTATTTCTTGAAGCGCTCTAGCCCCGGCACACCGCCGGGCAAGCCTTCTACTTCCCCGTAAAATTCTCCGCCAGCGCCACGGCCTTCAGCATCGCCTTCGCCTTGTTCACCGTCTCCTCAAACTCCGCCTCCGGCGTCGAATCATTCACCCAGCCCCCGCCCGCCTGCACATAAGCCGTGCCGTTCTTGATCAACGCCGTGCGGATCGTGATGCAGCAATCCAAATTGCCGTTGAAGGAAAAATAACCCACGCACCCGCCGTACGGCCCGCGCGCCGTCTGTTCCAGTTGGGAAATGATCTGCATCGCCCGCACCTTCGGCGCGCCCGTCAAGGTTCCCGCCGGAAATGTCGCCCGCATCAAATCATACGGCGTCTTGTCCGCGGACAAATGCCCCTCCACCTGGGACACAATGTGCATCACGTGGCTGTAACGCTCCACCATCATCAGGTCACGCACCTGCACCGTGCCGAAATCGCACACCCGCCCCAGGTCATTCCGCGCCAAGTCCACCAGCATCACGTGTTCCGCCCGTTCCTTCGGGTCCGCCAGCAAATCCTCCTCCAGCTTCGAATCCTGCTCCGCCGTCTTGCCCCGCGGACGCGTCCCCGCAATCGGCCGTATCTCCACCTTCCGGTCCTCGCACCGCACGTGCAGCTCCGGCGACGCCCCCACCAGCGACATCCCCTCCAGCTCCAGCAAAAACATGTACGGCGAGGGATTGATGGACCGCGCCGCCCGGTAAATGTCCAGCGGCGACGCCTTCACCGGCGTCGAAAACCGCTGCGAGCCCACTACTTGAATGATGTCGCCGGACGTGATGTATTCCTTCGCCTTCTTGACGTTCGCCAGGAAGATTTCCTTCGAAACGTTCGATTGGAAGGGCACGGATGGCACGTCCGCCGGCACCATCACCGAGTTGTGCATGCTCGGCTGCTCCAGCAACGACACCAGCCGCTCAATCTCCGCCACTGCCTCCTCGTAGGCCTGCTTGACGTCCCCGCCCTCCTCCACAATGGCGTTCACCACCACCGTGATCGTCTGGGCCACGCGGTCAAAAATCAGCAGCTCGTCCGCAATCAGAAAATACATGACCGGCGTTTCCAGTTCGTCCTTCGGCGGCCGCGGCACCACATGCTCGACGTCATGGATGAATTCATAGCCAATGAATCCCACCGCCCCGCCCGTGAACCGCGGCAGCCCCGGCAGCGAAACCGGCCGGAACCGCTTCATCACCCGCTCGATCACCTCCAGCCCGTCCTTCACCGTTTCGCCGTCGGCCTGCGGCGCGTACGCCACCGTGAATTCCTCCACCTTGCCGTACGTCTTCATCGACTGCTCCACCAGCTCGAACTTTTCCTGGCCGCCGGCGCCCTCCGGATGGGCCACGTTCAGGCCTTCCGTCACCTTGCCGTTCTCCAGCACCTCCACACGGTTGCCAATCTGCCGCACCACCGCCCGCGGATTGCACCCCACGAACGAATAACGCCCGATGTGCTCCCCGCCCTCCACTGACTCGAACAGGAACGATTCACCCTGCCCGCGTATCTTGTGATACGCCGACAACGGCGTTTCAAAATCGGCCAGAATACGCCGCGTCACCGGAATCAGGTTCCCCTGCTTCGCCAGCTCCATGAATGATTCGCTACTGGGTGAATACATGTTCGATTTTGTTCTGAGTTGTCTTCTAGTTTAACCCGCCGCCCGGCGCATGCGCCAGACCGAAAGCAGCGTGTACAACGCCACCGCCGCCGCGTAACCCACTATCCCAATTCCTATTCCCATCGCCACGTCCCCGGCCGGCCCGCTGAAATAAATCAACGCCACGCCCACCGCCGCCGTCAACAGCGTCTGGCCCGCCAGGCAGAGCAAATAAAGCGACACCCGCGCGTCCTGCAACCGGGCCATGTGCCACATGCGATATGACTGCTCGCCCAGCGAACGCATCAGCCACGCCTGCTGGAAATTCCGCGCCGCCACCAAAATGCTCGTCGTGCTGATGATCACCGTCGGCAGCGGCCATACCGCAAATCCCAGGCTCACCGCCACCGCCAGCGCGATGTTCCCCCGCCAGCCCAGCTTCTTCGCCAGCGGATTGCCCTCCAGCACCAGCCGCGGCGACGCCACCCACGTGCTGAGCAAGTCCATCCCGCGGGCAAAGGCCAGCAGGCCGACCAGTCCAAAATAGGCGCGTCCGCCAAATGGCACAGAATCGTCCATTCATTTTTTCTTCCCGTAAATCTGTTCCGGCGTTTCCAGTTGCGGTTCCGTCACATTAAAATTCTTTCCCGCATCCCGCATCGACCTGTAAAAGCAGGATTTATACCCCTCATGGCAGGCCGCGCCCGTTTGTTCCACCTGGATCAACAGCGTGTCCCCGTCGCAATCAAACGCGATGTCCTTCACCACCTGCACATGCCCGCTGGTCTCGCCCTTCATCCAGAATTTCTGCCGCGACCGGCTCCAAAAATGTGTCTTCCCGGTGGCGACAGTCGTCTCAATTGAGGCCCGGTTCATCCACGCCATCATCAACACCCGCCCCGTCGACTGCTCCTGCACGATCGCCGGTATCAGCCCGTTCGCGTCAAATTTCAATTGTTCGTAAAAGCTCATGCAAACCCTATTTCACCATATCACGCCCTCGAGAAAAAGTTGAATTTCCGCCATAAGCTCCCGCGTCTCGCCGCTCTCTCTCCATCTGTCCGCTTGGCGCCCTTCGCGGCCTTTGCGGCCTTTGCGAGAAACATTCCCCTCCCCAACATTGGGTGCAGGCTTTATGGCGTGCGCTAGCACCCGCCCCGACAACTTTTTTTCCGAGGTATTTCCTGTAACCGGCGAGAAACCAATCTCTTGCAACTGAGAAATGCCCTGAAAAATGCTAAAAAATGTGGTAACCCTCGAAAAATCATATACTTGCAAAAGCATATCAGATTGGCAGGACGCGCCTCCCCTTGCGCGCCTGTCACAAAGCACGAAATCTGAAGCTCCCCTCTGGCTTCGGCAGCAGCCCGGCTTTGTCTCAAATGGTGGGACACTTTGCACAAACAAAAAAATGTCAGGTGCTTTTTCGTCCGTTATCGTCCGGCACACGCCGGAATCCTCTTTTTTGTGGCTTATCAATTTTGAATTTGGTGGCGTTACGCTCGCAGTTTGCATCTTGCTCGCTCTCCTTCCGCGCAATTTGCGCGGGCCGAAACCTCCACCACCATCTGTCATTTGTCAACAGACACGCGCAAATAAATAAACCGCCGCGGACTCGCCAATCTCTCCCACCATCAACCATCAACTCACCCGCTATCAACTAATTCCCGCCCGCCTGGTTCTTCGGCAGCACCGCGAACGCCACCGCCGCCAATATGCACAAAAACGCCGCCACATGATTCCATCTTATTTTTACGTGCAGCGCGACCATTGCGAAAACGGCGAACACCACCAGCGTGATCACCTCCTGCATGATCTTCAGTTGCGGCGCGGAATACACCGAGTTGCCCCACCGGTTCGCCGGCACCTGCAAAACATATTCAAAAAACGCGATGCCCCAGCTCACCAGGATCACCGCCCACAACGGCTTCTCCTTGAACTTCAAATGACCGTACCACGCGCACGTCATGAAAACATTCGAGCACGTCAGCATCACAACCGGCAGCCAGCGGGATTCCGTATAATTCATGCGCAGAAAATGAATCCGTCCATAAAACGTGTCAAACGGGAATCCGGTTTCACATCTGCGTGAAAATACCATTTTTTCCTGATTTCGCAGCCGCGTGGCGGCGGCATTTCTTAAAATTCCGATAAAATGCGACCTCCAACCTTCGCAATTAACACCATCGCGCAAATCAGGCTCAATTCTGCAGCTCCGTAGGAGCGGCATCTTTGTAGAAACCACGGCCAATCAAATCCAAAGCCCCGTAGGGGCGGCACATTCTGGTCTCCGTCATTCCTCGCCGGTCTTGAAAATATATCGCGCGTCGTAATCAACGTTGAACTTTTCCAGCAACTCCACGTATTCCTCCCTGAATGTTTTCGTGACGTGGTGTTTTTGCTGGTTCTCGATGTATCGGATCACCATGCCTAGTTGTGAACGCGAATACGAAAATGCGCCAAACCCTTCCTGCCACGAAAATCGCCCGGCCACCCATCGATTTTCGTTGATGAATTTTGACGAATTCGCCTTCACATCGCGCACCAAATCCGAAAGCGATGAATCCGGCCTCAGGCCCACCAGCAAATGCAGATGATCCGGCATGTTGTTGCATGTTGTTTATTGCAATCAGCTTTTGCGTCTGGGCGGAAATGATGCCCGTGATGTATTTTTGCAGCTCGTCATTGTGTTCAGGCCTGATGACGTTTTGCCGGCCCTCAACCGCAAAAACAACGTGTATATAGATTTGGGAATAGGTGTTGGCCACGACCCGAAGATGCCGCTCCTGACGGAGCTTGAAAATCTATTTTTGCCCTCGTCCTACAAAGATGTCGCGCCTACGGCGCTGGATCAAAACTAACTCTCACTCACACCCTCACCGGAATCCCCCTGCCCGCCAGAAATTTCTTCGCGTCCTCCACCGTGTATTCGCCGAAATGAAATATGCTCGCCGCCAGCACCGCGTCCGCCCTGCCCTCCAGCAGCACCGCCGCCAGGTGCTCCAGGCTCCCCGCGCCCCCGCTCGCCACCACCGGCACACCCACCGCCTCGCTCACCCGCCGCGTGATCACCAGGTCGAAGCCCGCCTTCGTCCCGTCCGCGTCAATGCTGTTCAACACAATCTCCCCCGCGCCCAGTTTCACCGCCCGCTTCGCCCAATCCACCGCGTCCAGACCCGTCGGCTTTCTCCCGCCGTGCCGGAACACCTCCCACCGGTCCGGCGCCGTTTTTTTCGCGTCAATCGAAACCACAATGCACTGGCTCCCGAATTTCTCCGCCCCCGCGCGGATCAACTCCGGCGTGGCCAGCGCCGAGGAATTGATGCTGATCTTGTCCGCCCCCGCGCGCAGCATCAGATACATGTCCTCCACCGACCGCAACCCGCCGCCCACCGTCAGCGGCATGAAACATTGGTCCGCCGCCTGTTCAATCACGTTGATCATCGTCGCCCGGCCGTGCGCGCTCGCCGTGATGTCGAAAAAAACCATCTCGTCCGCGCCCTGCTCATTGTAGCGGAGCGCCAGCTCCACCGGATCGCCCACATTGCGCAATTCACCCGCCTCGGCCTTGCCAAACTGCACACCGCGCGTCACGAGTCCGTCATGGACGTCGAGACAGGGAATGACGCGTCGGGCCAGCATGGTTTTCGGTTGGTGAACGTTCAATCGCGCCGGCTGGCATGGGCCTTTAACCCGGTCACCTTCCACGGCACTCGTTTTTTGAACATTGCATTCGCCACTATTAACGTTAACCATTCTTAACCCCCCAGGGTCATACTGACAAGGGCGCAAGTGGCCTCGCGGATCGCAGCCAGTGCATTTGACACCGTGAAACCGCAATCGGCACAGTTTTCTCCCTCGCCCCGCACGGCGGGGAGAGGGACGGGGAGAGGGGCAACATGATTGCTTTTCGTCCCCGGCTGCCGCTCAAGGTTTATCCGGCTGGTTTGCAGCCCTTTTTGATGTTTTACGCGCGGCCAAGACTGTGCTACCCTATTAACGAATAAAGGGACGCCTCCAGCGTCAAACCATTGGAACTGAAATTTATGAAAAAGCTGATTCTCGCAGTTTTGGCGGCGGGCACCCTCGCTGTTGCCCCGGTCCCCGCTAATGCCCACGGCAGCTATGGCGGCGGTGGCTACGGTTATCACGGCGGCGGTTATGGCTACCACGGTGGTTACGGCTACCACGGTGGTTATTACCATGGCTGTTACGGCGGCGGTTTTGGTTTCGGCCTGGCCAGCGGTCTCGTCATCGGCTCTGCGTTCGCCAGCCCTTGGTACTACGGCGGCTACTATGGCCCGTATTATGACTATTATACGCCCTCCTATTATTACAGCGCGCCGAGTTATCAGTATGCACAACCCGCACCGGCGGCGGCACAGCCGGCCCCCGCCCCCGCGCCCGCGCAGCAGCAGCCCACCACGGTCATCAACAACTATTATTACAACTCCAGCCCCATGAGCAGCGCCAATGCCCTGTTCGGTCGTTGAATTCGCCCCAAGGGATGATTGCGCCGATGATTTCCAACTTATGAACCTCTCCCCATGCCGTTCGCTCGCCGTCAATCTCGCCCTCGCCGGTTTGCTCTCCGGTTGTGTTACCGAGAAGGTAACCAATCCCAACGGCGTCCCCGCCACCGTAATGCGGCCGGACGAGGCCGGCTTCGTCTCCGGCACCGGCATCGAATCCCAGGACCTCGTGGCCGTCACTGACAAGATGGCGCGCAGCATCCTGGGCGTCCCGCAGATTGCCAACGCCCAGGGCAAGCCCTGCATTGTCCTCGACCCCGTCAAGAACGACACCCCCTTTCCCATCAACAAGGACATCTTCCTCACGCGCATCCGCGTCGAACTGAACAGCAAGGCCGCGGGCAAGGTTTCCTTTCTCGCCCGCGACCGCATGGAGGCGCTCGAAAAGGAACGTGACCTCAAGCGCGCTGGCCAGGTCACCGCCAGCGCCGACCCCAATGTCGTCGAATTCAAGGGCGCCGATTTCTTCCTGACCGGCACGCTCCAGAGCATCACCACCCGCACCAGCGCCGGCCGCAGCGACTACGTCCTTTACACCTTCCAGTTGATTGACGCCCGCACCAGCGACATCGTCTGGGAAGATTCCGCCGAGGTCAAAAAGCAGGGCCTGGAGGACGCCGCCTACCGCTAAACCCCGCCAGGCCGGCCGTTCCGCTATGAAACGACTTTGTCCGGCCTTATTGTGCGCCGTTCTGCTCCTGCCGCTGGTCGGCTGCGTGACCGTTCAGGAGCACGACGTCGTCCTCACCGGCAACATCCTCGTGGACGGCCCGATGATGGTTACCAACGGCCCGGTCAAAGACCGCCTCCTCTGGCAATACCGCACCGCCGCGGGCGCCATGCGCAAGGGCGACTTCCAGTTGTCCCGCCAATATCTTGACGACGCCCTCGCCCGGCTCGGCGGCATCTACGGCCCGGACAAATCCGCTCAACGCGCCCGCAGCTACTTTCACGAGGAAAAAGAGAAAAACTTCATAGGCGAGCCCTACGAACGCGTCATGGCCTATTATTATCGCGGCATCCTTTACTGGATGGACGGCGAGCCGGACAACGCCCGCGCCTGCTTCCGCAGCGGCCAACTCGAGGACAGCTCCTCCGAGGGCGAACAATATGTCGCCGACTACGTCCTGCTGGATTATCTCGACGGCCTCGCCACGACGAAACTCGGCGATGACGGCTCGGAGGCGTTCGCGCGCGCGGAAAAGGAAAGTCACTTCGCCAAACCGCCGCCATACGATCCCAAGGCCAATGTTTTGTTCTTCCTCGAATTTGGCCCCGGCCCGGAAAAATATGCCGCCGGCCAATACGGCGAGGAATTGCACTTCGTCGTCCGCCGGTCGCCGGTCCATGACGCCCGCATCACCATCGAAGGCCAGACGGTCACCGTGGGCCCGTACGACGATCTCGGTTTCCAGGCCACCACCCGCGGTGGTCGCGTCATGGACCACGTGCTCCAGGGCAAGGCGGTGTTCAAGACGAGCACCGCCATCGCCGGCACTGTTGCCACGAGAGCCGGGATGGCGACGGCCATTATTGGAGCGAACGAACGCAACGACACCGCAACCGCAGTGGGTCTGGGCGTCATGGCCGTCGGACTCATCACCCAGGCCGTTTCCGCCAGCGTCACGCCCCGTGCCGACACCCGCAACTGGGACAATCTCCCGCGTTACCTGAGTTTTGCCGCCCTGTCCCTGCCGCCCGGCCCGCACACGGCCACCGTGGAATTTCTGGACCAGGCCGGCCAGCCCCTCGCCAATTTGACCAAAACCATCACCCTCGACGTCCCCGCGGACAATCACGAAAAGGTCGTGTTCGTCAGCGACAAATCGGCAACCCCGCAAAACATATGAAAAAGACCCTTCTTTCCCTCGGTCTCCTCGCCATCATGGCCGCCGCCTGCACATCAACACCACCCACCTACGACGTCACCGTGCTCAGCCCCGAGTTGCAGGGAACCGTCGTGTGCGAGGACGTCCGCTCCCGGCCCATGCCGGACGGCCGGATGGAGGTCGCCGCCTTCGTCCAAAACCTCCAGCCCCGCCGCGTCCAGGTCCAGGTCAATTGTGTGTTCAAGGATGAGAAAGGCTTCCCCACCGAAGGCGAGGAAACGCCCTTCCGCACGCTCATCCTCACCGAGAATGCCCGTGAACCCGTCATGTTCACCTCGCTCAATGACAAGGCCAAATTTTGCACCATCCGCATCCGCTCACCGCGTTAAAAACCAGATCAAACAGGAGAACCATCCATGAATCCCCGCATCTCACTTTGTTTCACCGCCGTCGCCCTCCTGGCGCCCGGTTGCGTCACTAAAACCACCGTCGTCGAGGCCCCGGGACAACAGCCCCTCCTGGCGCCCCAACCCGCCATCAATAACCGCCAGACCTATGTTTACTCGCAACAACTCTGGAACCAGCCCGCG
>Ga0206934_1277_pt1 | contig 11825 bp, 9 predicted proteins | sample Alteio_BWOrgHeat_16_FD_152932 | JGI IMG/M metagenome (GOLD analysis project Ga0206934, IMG submission 152932) | Enriched cells from forest soil in Barre Woods Harvard Forest LTER site, Petersham, Massachusetts, United States -... | ecosystem: Environmental > Terrestrial > Soil > Temperate forest > O...
CGTTGGTTTCAATCGCAGTCTGAGCACCGTCGCGCAAAATTGTTGGGCGGATAAAAACCATGAGATTGGTTTTATCTTTGTTCGAGTTGCGGGTCTTAAACAAATTTCCAAGGATAGGAATCGAACCTAAGATGGGGACGCGAGTATTGCCTTCGGTTAATTTGTCTTCAATTAAACCGCCCAGCACAATAATGCCGCCATCTTCCACCCGAACATTGGTGCTGATGGTGCGTTTGTTGGTGATGAGATCGACTGCATCACCTTTGCTGGCGAGCGACGAAGTTTCCTGTTCGATTTTTAACTGTATCGAATCGCCGCCCTCGTTGATTTGCGGCGTGATAGTGAGCTTGGTGCCTACATCTTGGCGCTGAATCGTTTGAAATGGATTGACGCCTCCGGAAGGAGTGGTGGCGGTACTGCTTCCGCCAGCGGCGGATCCGGTGTTGGCGTAAGAGCCGGTTAAGAACGGCACTTCCTGTGCAACCTCAATCTTTGCTTCTTGATTATCTAGGGTGATGATAGATGGGGTTGAGATAATGTTGGTGTGGCCATCTTGCTGTAAGGCTTGCACGAGCATTCCAAAATCGGTGCCGGAATTCACAAAGCGGCCAATCCCTAGAGTCACGCCCGTTGGCAACGACTTCAAATCCTTGCCTACTACTGCAGCACCCACGTTGGCGATGCTATTGCTGCCAGCGTTAAAGATTGCGGCTGGAATATTAGAATTGCCGTTGCCATACAGTGCCCAGTTCACCCCGAGTTGTGCGGCTTTGGTGGCTGATACTTCAACTACGATTGCCTCGACATGGACTTGGGCACGCCGAATATCCAGCTTGTCCACAATTGCCATGATTTGTTGCATGACCTTGGGCTGCGCGCTGATGATTAATGCATTAGTGCCCTTATCGGACCAGATCGATGCGCTGCTTGTGCTGGAGGAAGTACTAGCCGGCGCAGGCGCGCCAGGCGCCGCAGATGCTGTGGTTGCTTGAGTAATGCTTTGCAGCTGCTCTTTCAGCTTCTTCGAGATTTCATCGGCGTCGGCATATTGCAGGTAACGCACCTGTGTATTGCCGCCGCTTTGTAGCGGTGTATCTAAGTAAGTGATCAAGGTTTTGACGCGTAAGCGCGCTGACTTATCGCCGCTCAGTAGAATGCTATTGGTACGATCGTCTGAGACGACCTTCAGCGGTTGGCCACCTTCGGCGCTTTGCATGGCAGCTGCGGCGCCGCTACTGAGTGAATTAACTACTTTCACTATTTCTGCGGCAGTGGCGTTTTGCATTTGGATGACTTCGATTTCGTCATCGCTAGCACGGTCGATGCGCTCGATGATTTTCATCATGCGAGTTACGTTGTTAGCGCGATCGGTAATGATGAGCATGTTGGAAGCGGGATAAGCTGCCAACTGGCCGTATTGCGGAATTAATGGACGCAATATAGGCACGAGTTGTGCTGCGCTGACGTTACGCACGGCAATGACCTGGGTGACCAATTCGTCTGACGTGCTACTAACGCTATTCGGTAAGTCATTGGCCGGCATCATGCGCGCATTAGCGTCGGGCACGATCTTGATTACCTTCCCAGCGGGCACGGCTGCGTAACCATGCACTTGAAGTATCGATAGAAACGCTTCGTAAAATGCGTTCGGCGACATGGCTGTGGCGGACAGCATAGTGACCTGGGCCTTGACGCGCGGGTCGATAATGAACGTCTTCCCGGTAATCGCACTTACGGCTTCGATAATCTGTGAAAGATCGGCGTCCTTGTAATTGGGCGTAATCGTTGCCCCCGAAGGAGCGCCTTGTGCCTGGGCTGAGTTTTGAGCGGAAAAACAGGTCAGCGCAATGGCTGCAGCCAGCGCGATAAGTGCTTGACTTGCGCGTCTAGTGTTTCCGATACCCGGAGTCTGACGTAGAGAAGCTGCATGAGGGCGCAGCCGTGCAAACAAGGTGAGAGAAATCATGCTAATGCTATGTCCTGATAATGTTTAATTGTTGTCGGACTTCAATGTGCGCCCGGACGTAGTCGTTGAAATCCGGGTGGGCCTGCGCCCATGAATGGACCAGGTGCGGAGCCTGGAGAGGATGATGGAAGAGGAGTGCTTGGCGTATTGGCCGACGACGATGCAGATTTGTTGCTTTCTATCGGTGTCGGAGTGGGTGTGGGCGCGTCCGGCAATGAAAGTTGTGTCATATCTAATGTTAGCTGCTGCGTCACGCCGTTACGTTCAATATTAACGGTCGCGCTGTTGGAAGAATTCAACGTGTTCAGGACGTCATTGCTGCGATTTGGATCATCCAAAGGCGTGCCATTTATTGCGGTGACCAGGTCACCGGGTTGCAGCCCCAGGCGCGCAAATTGCAAACGATCGCTAGACGGATAGACCCGATAGCCTTTTTGTGTGCCATTAGCGAACACTGGCTGTGCGCGTAATAACTGACTAAGAACATTTGGGTTGGTCGACGCTAACCGACGTAGATTGTCAGCAATCGGGTTGCTATTGGTCATGCTCGGTGGCTGCGTGGCTGAACCGGGTCCACGTGGCAATACCACGGTTTCCAATGCACCCCCACGTTCGATGATGATTCGATCCGAATATACCGCATGTAATCGCGCCGCACCGTTGATCATGCCGCCCACTTTATAGAACTTAGCGTTGGCCGCGTTATCGCCGATGAAAGCATAGCCTGCCTGTGGATCGGCAAACGCAATGGTGCCGGCAAGTACTAAATTCATCTGGCTCTGGGGCAAGTTATTTGGATCGGACACGTTGGCCGTGACGGGTGCTGGCAGGCCAAATAAATGAGCGTCAGCAATGGCTTGAGTGTTGATAGCGGTATTCACTGCGATAGGCTGTGTTACAACGACTGGGGCAGTGCCCGTTGCTGTGCCGCCCTTGGGCGTCAGTAATAGCCAAGTCAATTGGGCCGCCTGCCACGCAATACCAATTACCGCCAATCCGGTCACGATTCGCGGCGCGTGCTGTGACGCCAGCCTGACCCATTGCGCACGATCCAGCGAATTTAGCTGCGTCAAGGCAGGGAATTTTAATGACGAATTCATGACTTAATTTGCGTGCGGAACAGCCAAACTATTGACGTAATGTATGAGTAATTCTGGATAGGTAGCGGAATTGTTTCAAGGAGTCGTGATTCTAGCAAGCGACTCTTATGGCAGAACCCATCGTTAGGCTCGTACCCTGAGAGCAGAATAGGGAAAAATCAAGTCAAGAAAGCAATCGGCAGTGCCGTTAGTTTGAGTCAAGGAAGAAGGGAATGGCTTGGTGTGGCGAGACGCTGGCTCAGCGAGTTGTTGTCGATTACAGTAGTTTGTATACCCACCCGTAATCCAGGCGCTTCTGTGCTTGTGTTACGGAGAGGGTGCTCCTATATAGACTTATAGACTATTAGGCACTGCCGTATTTGACATCGCAGGTTTTAGACACTGTTCATGAGCGAGCATAACCCACAACATGAGCACGGCCTGGTTCTGGAGGAGGCGGCGCCAAAAGTTAAACGCCCGCCACAGTATCAGGTGTTGTTGTTGAACGATGATTACACCCCAATGGAGTTTGTGGTCGATGTCTTGGAACGCGTATTCGGGATGAATCGCACGATGGCGACACGTGTAATGTTAGAAGTACATACACGCGGCAAAGGAGTTTGTGGAGTATTTACATATGAAATTGCCGAAACCAAGGTGGCGCAGGTGACCGGTTATGCAAGACAGCAGCAGCATCCACTGCTGTGCACCATGGAGGAGGCCTGACTAGAAGCGGAGTAGGTTGTGGCTAGGGAATTGCCTACTGTGAAGATAGGGGTGGGGCTAGGTTTGATTGAATAGGTCCTAAGGATGGGAGAAACGATATGGAAATAGCGAGAGGCGGTTTAACGAGGGCTCTTGAGTGTTAAGCAGCGAACTTGAATTGTGTCTCAACGAGGCGTTCCAGGCGGCTCGCGAAGCCCGGCATGAGTTCATGACGGTAGAGCATCTGCTGCTAGCGATTATCGATACTCCTAAGGTACGCGATGTGTTGCGCGCCTGCGGTGCCGATGTCGTGAGATTACGCAAAGAGCTACAAGAATTTATTGATCAAACCACACCGCGTCTAAAAGACGGCGACGATAGGGAAGTACAGCCTACGCTAGGCTTCCAACGGGTACTGCAGCGCGCAGTGTTCCATGTACAGTCCAGCGGTAAAAAGGAAGTGTCTACCGCGAATGTCCTGGTAGCCATTTTTAGCGAAAAGCATTCACACGCAGCGTATCTGCTTTCCATGCAAGAAGTCGCGCGCTTGGACGTGGTTAATTTCATCTCTCATGGGCTTTCTAAAGTGGGTGAGAGCGCCCCTCCCAAAGACAAGGATGAAGCCAGCGCCGAAGGCACTGATCGTGACGGTGAGGGCGGTTCGCCGCTAGAAAAATATGCCAGTAATTTGAATAAGCTGGCGATGGAAGGTCGTATCGATCCATTGATTGGCCGTCAGCACGAGATTGAACGTACTGTTGAAATTCTGTGCCGTCGTCGTAAAAACAATCCGTTGTATGTTGGCGAAGCCGGCGTCGGTAAAACTGCCCTGGTTGAAGGCTTGGCGCGCTTGATCGTCGAAGGCAAAGTGCCGGAAGTGTTAAGCGATTGTACGGTGTATTCGCTGGATTTAGGCTCGTTGATCGCCGGCACTAAATATCGCGGCGATTTCGAGAAGCGCCTCAAGGGCGTGCTGACTGAGTTGAAAAAGAATCCCGGTGCAATTTTGTTTATTGACGAGATCCATACCGTCATTGGCGCCGGCGCGGCTTCGGGCGGCGTGATGGATGCGTCGAATTTGATCAAGCCGGCGTTAGCCAACGGCGAGTTGCGTTGCATTGGCTCAACAACCTATACCGAATATCGCGGTATTTTTGAGAAAGACCATGCCTTGGCGCGACGTTTCCAGAAAATTGATGTTGTCGAGCCAAGCGTGTCGGAGACCGTAGAAATATTGAAGGGCTTGCGTTCACGCTTTGAAGAACATCATGGCGTGCGTTATGAAGATGAAGCCTTGAAAGTGGCGGCTGAACTTGCAGCGCGACACATTAATGATCGACAACTGCCCGATAAAGCTATCGATGTGATTGATGAAGCCGGTGCGCGCTTACGTCTAAAGCCCGCCGAATCACGAGAAGCCGTTGTTACCGTGCCGATGATCGAAGACGTCGTCGCACGTATCGCGCGCATTCCACCTAAGAACGTTTCGACTTCCGATCGAGATATGCTGAAGAATCTCGAACGTAATCTGAAGTTAGTGATCTTCGGTCAAGATCATGCAATCGAGTCGTTGTCGTCAGCGATTAAGATGGCGCGCTCGGGACTGAACGATCAGCGCAAACCAGTTGGTTCTTTCTTGTTCGCGGGCCCAACTGGCGTGGGTAAGACTGAAGTAACCCGCCAGCTTGCATTGGCGCTTGGCGTAGAGCTCATTCGCTTTGATATGTCCGAATACATGGAACGTCACACAGTGTCGCGTCTGATCGGCGCACCGCCGGGCTATGTGGGTTTCGATCAAGGTGGTCTGTTGACTGAACAGATCAACAAGCATCCACATGCCGTGTTGTTGTTAGACGAAGTCGAGAAAGCACATCCGGACGTATTCAATCTGTTACTGCAGGTCATGGATCATGGCACGCTCACTGACAACAATGGTCGCAAGGCCGACTTTCGTCACGTGATCATCGTCATGACCACCAATGCCGGTGCTTTTGAAATGAATCGGCCTTCCATTGGTTTCACGCAGGGCGATAACACGACTGACGGTATGGAAGCCATTAAGCGCTTATTCTCGCCAGAGTTCCGCAATCGCTTGGATGCAATTATCCAGTTCAATGGTCTGGATACGCGCACCATTCAACGCGTGGTCGATAAACTGTTGGTGGAAGTGGAGGCGCAGCTCGAGCAAAAAGGCGTGTTGCTGCATATTGATGACAGCGTGCGCGAATGGCTGGCCGTCAAGGGTTACGATCCGAAGATGGGGGCACGGCCGATGGCGCGTTTGATTCAAGAGTCCATTAAACGTGTGTTAGCCGAAGACTTGCTATTCGGTAACTTGGTCAACGGTGGACATGCCTATATCACTGTAGGCACTGACGATCAGTTGAAAGTCAATACACGCTCCAGCGAGGAACCGGCACTGTTGGAGTGAGGATTGAGGTTGCCCGGAGCAACTCACTAGGGACAATAAAAAAGCCGGCGTAAATGCCGGCTTTTTTTATATACCAGTATTTATAACCAGTACCGCTGAAGGTTACCTGCCGCGATAGACAATGCGGCCCTTGGTCAAATCGTACGGCGTAAGTTCCACGGTCACTTGATCGCCGGTCAGAATACGAATGTAGTTCTTACGCATCTTGCCTGAGATATGCGCAATGACGGTGTGCCCGTTATTGAGCTGCACTCGGAATGTGGTATTGGGCAGTGTGTCAACCACGCGCCCTTCCATCTGAATGGCATCTTCCTTCGACATGTAACTCGCTATTGTTTGACTGAATGAATGGTACGGAAAAAATGCGCGCGAATTGTGCATAAGTATGCGCTGCAATGCAATTAAAGACTTCCGTCTATATGTTGCTGCAAAAGATGCAAAAACTCGCTACGCGGAATTAAACAGGCGCCCAGACTCAGTAAGTGCGGCGTGGCCATTTGGCAATCGATTATGGCGACTTGTTGTTCGATCAAATGCTCGCACAGCGATTTAAGCGCGAATTTTGAAGCATCGCTCACGCGACTGAACATGGATTCGCCGAAGAACACCTTGCCGAGACGAACGCCATACAAGCCGCCGACGAGTTCGCCGTTAAGCCAAGTTTCCACGGAGTGTGCATAACCTAAACGATGCAGCTCAGCATATGCCGCACACATTTCACGGGTAATCCATGTGCCCTCAGGACGCAACGCGCGATCGCCACAGGCGCGCATGACGCCCATAAAGTCGGTATCGAAGCGCGTCTCAAAACCGCTATTACGCGCACGCTTGGCGAGGCTACGCGATACTTTCATTTGTTGCGGGAATAACACCGTGCGCGGGTCAGGAGACCACCACAAAATAGGTTGTCCGCGCGAGTACCACGGAAATATCCCGCGTCGATAAGCCGCTAATAAACGCGCCGGTTTCAAATCACCGCCGGCCGCTAATAGTCCATCCGGCTCGTGTAAGGCGTTCTCAGCGGGCGGAAACGCGTCAGGTGGATCATGTTCACTCAGCCAAACAATATTATTCATAAAGTCGGCGGCGTGGATGCTTCCGGTTGCTGTATATGGCGATGAAACGGCACATGCATACGCATCTCATCGGCATAGTCTGCGACCGCACTGCGTTCCCGCTGTAAATAATCCGCGAGTGCATGTCGGAAGCGGGGTTCGCTAAGGTAATGCGCCGAATGGGCCAATGTCGGTTCGAAACCGCGCGGCACTTTGTGTTCGCCTTGCGTGCCGGGCTCGAAACGTTGCAACCCATGCGTAATGCAGTAATCAATGCCTTGGTAGTAGCAAGTTTCAAAATGCAGGCTGTGAAAATTATCTAGCGCACCCCAATAGCGGCCAAACAGCGTGTCGTCGCTCACAAAGAAAATAGCCGCAGCGACCGGTTTGCCTTGATGTTCCGCTAGCTTGACCATCACTTGATGCGGCAGCGCTTGCGCTACGCGATAAAAGAATTCAGCGTTTAAATAGTGTTCATTGCCGTGTTCGTGAAAAGTATTGGCGGAGAAATGAAACACCGTATGCCATTGTTGCTGCGTGAGATCAGCGCCGGATAAAGTTTTAAAACCAATGCCTTGTTCCTCAACGCGACGACGTTCGCGCTTGGCTTTCTTACGTTTATCGGCACGAAATTCCATTAGAAAGTCTTCCATTGAGCGATAGCCGCGATTAAACCAATGAAATTGGCAACTCACGCGCGACAGCCAACCCTGTCTAGTTAGTTGCGCAACGGAGTCAGGGTCCGGGAATAACACATGCGCGCTAGAAATCTGCTTCTCCGCCGCCAATGCTTCAAGTGCATCAAGCAGCTCTTTAGCCACTGTCGGGGTATCCATTTCAGGAGCAATGAGCAAGCGCGGGCCGGTTGCCGGCGTAAACGGCACTGCACTGACTAGTTTTGGGTAATAACTTAAACCGGCGCGTAGATAAGCTTGATCGTAAGCCTGGGCCCAATTGAAATCGAAGACAAATTCGCCAAAAGAATGGGTTTTCAAATACAGCGGCATGGCGCCGCGTAGCGCCTGAGTACGGTCGTCCAGCAATAGTAAATGCTGAGGTATCCAACCGGTGTCGTCGGTTGCGCACCCAGTATCTTCCAGCGCCGCGAGAAATTCGTGACGCAGAAACGGTTGGCCTCCCAACCCAAGCGCATTCCACTCGGTCGCAGCGACATCATGAATGGAATGCAAAATCCGAACGGCCATGTTGCATGGATACTTAAACTTGGGAGAGTTAACTAACTATGCGCGCCTGCATCCAATTGATCGAGATATTTGTCCGCATCCAACGCCGCCATGCAACCCGTACCTGCTGAGGTGATCGCTTGTCGATAGACGTGATCGGCAACGTCTCCCGCTGCGAATACGCCGGGTACACTGGTTGCGGTAGCGTTACCGCTGTTGCCTGATTTCACCACGATGTAGCCGTTATTGAGCTCCAGCTGTCCATCAAACAGTTGGGTATTAGGTGCATGACCGACGGCAATGAACACGCCGGTTAATTCTAAATCGCGCTTGCCGACGCCATGGGTGGGCGCGACGCGTAAACCCGTCACGCCTGCTTCATCGCCCAGTACTTCATCCACCGCATGGTTCCATAAGATACTGACCTTACCTTCACGCTCGCGCGCAAACAAATGGTCCTGAAGAATCTTTTCAGAACGTAGCTTGTCGCGGCGATGTACCAGCGTGACATGTGAAGCGATATTGGACAGATACAGCGCTTCTTCTACTGCGGTGTTGCCGCCGCCGATCACCGCTACGCGTTGATTACGGAAGAAAAAGCCATCGCAGGTCGCGCATGCCGACACACCGCGTCCACGATATTCCTGTTCGGATGGCAGCCCCAAGTATTTCGCGGTGGCTCCGGTCGCAATGATCAAACTATCGCAGGTATAAGTTCCGCTCTCGCCGTCAAGTTTGAATGGACGGCGCGAAAGATCCACTGCATTGATGTGATCGTTGACGACCTGGGTATTGAAGCGCTCGGCATGAGCGCGCATGCGTTCCATCAGAGCCGGTCCAGTCAAGCCATGCGCATCGCCCGGCCAGTTGTCCACTTCAGTCGTGGTCATGAGCTGACCGCCTGCTTCCAGTCCGGTGATCAGAACAGGCTTGCGATTCGCGCGGGCAGCATAGACCGCCGCTGCATAACCGGCCGGACCGGAACCTAGAATGATTAATCGCGAGTGCACCGGAACCGTCATGTATACTCCATAGTCATTGTGTAAATTCAATATCTTGTTGCGTATTCATGCGACGATGCTGATAAGCAGTCCGAGCAGAATTTGAACGCTTGAATGTTTACGATGGTATGTGAGTATGCATCGCGCGCCAAGCAGCGTCGGCAACTCGATACGGACTGTCAAACCATCGCCAACAATCAGTGGCCGGCGACAGTTACCAATCACGGACTTAATGGCATAGATTGCGCACTTGATCAGTAGTCACTCAGCGAACCTCAGCTGAGAGTGGGGCCGATTCGATGCATTCTCAAGTAGGCAAAAGTAAGTGAGTTCATCAGCTACTCAAACAGACACTTCGCAAAAGGGTGCTGTGGAAAAAGGTCTTAGCAATTTAGTCTCACGCGCGCTGCGAGAAGGCGCTCTGTTCGTATTCGGCGCACTTGCGTTAATTGTGCTAGTGGCATTAGTGAGCTTCAATCCAGCAGATGCGTCATTTTCTACAACCGGCGAGCCGGGACCCGTCGCTAATTGGATCGGGCCTGTCGGAGCGCATCTCGCGGGGTTCTTGATATTGCTGTTTGGTCGTCCTGCCTATCTATTTCCCATTATGTTGGGACTGACCGGGTGGTTGATCTATCAACCCAATGTTGAGCAACCGGCGCAAAGCCGAGCATCGGTGGCATTTCGTATCGCCGGTTTCCTGCTTACGTTAATGACCAGTTGTGGCTTGGCGAAATTGCATTTCGCGACTGGCATCTATCCGAGTAGCGCAGGCGGTGTATTGGGCGATGTCGTTGGGCGAGGATTGTTAGCGGGACTCAATATTCTTGGCGCGACTTTATTGCTGCTTGCGCTATGGCTTGCGGGCGTATCGTTGTTTTCGGGGTTGTCGTGGATATCAGTGATGGACCACATTGGTCGTTGGGTGCTGCAAACCATGGATTGGTGGCGTGAGCGTTCACAACGCGCACAAGAATTGAAGGCTGGGCGTGAATCCAAAGAAGCGCGTCAGGAAGTGGTGCGTGAAGAACAAAAACGAACGGCGAAGCGTGCACCGCCGAAGATCGAAGCCGCTGCGCCCAAGATGGAGAAAAGCGAGCGAGTAGAGAAAGAACGTCAGGTGCAATTGTTCGACGCGCCTGGGGCGAATGAATTACCGCCACTGTCGTTATTGGATGATGCGCCGCCGCAGAAATCGGGCTATTCCGCCGAAGCACTGGAAGCCATGTCGCGCCTGGTGGAACTTAAACTGCGCGATTTTGGTGTTGAAGCGGAAGTGGTTGAGGTACATCCGGGTCCTGTGATTACGCGCTTTGAGCTGCGGCTTGCCGCCGGTGTGAAGGTCAGTCAGATCAGTAATCTTGCTAAGGATTTAGCGCGCGCCTTATCGACGATCAGTGTGCGTATCGTAGAAGTGATTCCCGGCAAATCAACCGTCGGCTTGGAAACTCCCAACGAAACGCGCGAGTTGGTGACTCTTGGAGAAATGATCAAATCCAAGGCATATGACGATATGGCATCGCCCTTGGCGTTGGTATTGGGAAAAGATATCAGCGGCGCGCCCATTGTGGCTGACCTTGCGCGCATGCCGCATTTGCTGGTGGGTGGAACAACCGGTTCTGGCAAATCAACTTGCGCATTAAAATTCCGTTACGAATTGATGAATCGGCGCTTGTTCTAACGCCAAGCATTGGATAACAGTCAACCCAAACGGTTCACTCTTCCGCCGATCCCGGCACCAGCACTTCACGGGAACCATTCGATTGCAATTGACTAACCAAACCAGCTGCTTCCATGGTCTCCAACATACGTGCCGCGCGGTTATAGCCGATCTTCAAACGTCGCTGCACGTAGGAAATGGATGGCTTGCGGCTTTCCAATACGATTTTCACCGCTTCGTCATACAAGACATCTTGTTCAGCGTCATCACCTTCACCCTCGCCTTCTTCGCCCGGCAAGCCAGGAATAGGCGCGCTAGGTCCATCTAAAATTTCATCCACATAACTAGGTCCGTTGTTGGCCTTCAGCGCACCCACTACACGATGAACTTCGGCATCGGATACAAATGCACCGTGTACCCGCACTGGTACTGAAGTGCCGGGTTGCAGAAACAACATATCGCCATGGCCGAGCAATTGTTCTGCACCCATCTGATCGAGCCGGTGTGAAGGTCAGTCAGATCAGTAATCTTGCTAAGGATTTAGCGCGCGCCTAATCGACTTTGGCCGACACTTGGAATGCAATGCGTGTCGGGATATTGGCTTTGATCAAACCGGTAATCACATCGACCGACGGACGTTGTGTCGCGAGAATTAAATGAATGCCGGATGCACGCGCCTTTTGCGCTAGACGCGCGATGAGTTCTTCCACTTTCTTGCCGACAATCATCATCATGTCAGCCAAT
>Ga0206934_1085_pt1 | contig 11782 bp, 7 predicted proteins | sample Alteio_BWOrgHeat_16_FD_152932 | JGI IMG/M metagenome (GOLD analysis project Ga0206934, IMG submission 152932) | Enriched cells from forest soil in Barre Woods Harvard Forest LTER site, Petersham, Massachusetts, United States -... | ecosystem: Environmental > Terrestrial > Soil > Temperate forest > O...
TTGTTGGACTGCCTGATTTGCTGATTGTATGAGTCGAGAAAAGAAACGGGATGAACAGTGGAGATGATCATCACCTTGCTTTTATTATTGATCATCAACTTTTCGAGCAGGTCCAGTTTCATATTATTGCTTTTGCCGTCCTTCATATTGTATTCCAGGTGGTTGATGACAACCAGCTTATTTTTGTCATCCAGCGCCCTTTTAAGGCATTGCTTCCACTGCGTATCATCTTCATCGTTGCCGCAATCGGCCGAACCGGCAGGTATCAATATCATATCGGCGACAAATACATTATTGTTGGAATCATCTTTTTTATCGTATATCAAGGTTTCGCCGTTCTTTCCCAGTATTTTTCCGCTGGTTATGATGGTTTCCAGGTTTGATAGCTTGCCCGAACCCGGCGAACCTACAATCAGCAGCAGCCGGTTAAGCAGATTATCGGTTATAAGGCCTTTATTTATGTCATCCCATCCGTCATCACAAGGCAGGTCGAGAGCAAATAGCTTCCTGATTATTTTGTGTTTGATGAAATAGAAAAACAGGAGCGACAGGATAAGCAGAGCCCAGTTAGGTTCGGTGTAATTGGTATTAGCCGACCGAATGACGAGATATTTTTGCGGATTTATCTTGTAGAACGTCTGGGTGACTGTATCGGCTTGCCGTTCGCTGGTGAGCTTGTTAAAAAAAGCAACGCCGTCAACCGATGGCATGCTCATGTTGCCGTTTTTTATTTCGATGCTGTTGATGTGAAATCTGAATGCGTTGAGCACGTTGGCTGTCAGATAGTTTTCGCGCCAGTATTTGGTATTGCGAATGATGGAATCGCTATTAGCCGTTAGATGAATATTATCTACAGAAAGCCTGTCGCTATAAATACCCGTTGCATAAGGTACGCCATGGCCAGGGTGTTCAGGCAGCCGTTTCTCCGAAATGTTTTTATCGATCATTTCGCTGGCGAAATGGTATTGCCGGTAACGTGTGTCGAGATTTTGTTCATAATCATACGAGTAGATAAAAAAGAAGGCTACCGGGATGCCGCTGGTAATGATAAGCCGAGTGGTAGCCATCAGTGTAAAGCTGCGGGTATATTCCCATTTAATAGGCAGCTTTAATTTAACCTGCCGTAAACGCGAAAGAATGCCCGGCATCAGGAACACCAGCGCTGCACTTAGCCCGATGGATAGCGCCTGGTAATATAAGAAACTGGTAAAATGCCTGTCATAAAGTGTTTTGTACGCCGCTAAATTGATGATAATTACAAACACGCAAGTGCTTAGTATGGCGTTGATCTTATACTTGAATTTGTAACAGTTATCGATCTTGTACTTCCGGGCAAAGATGCAGTTAAGCACCAGCGATGTGAGCAGAATAGAGAACAGGACGATGTAGATATACTCAAGAAAGGAGGTTTTAATAAATGAAAAACTTTTGCCAAAAACACTTTTGAAATAAATGATCATCAACGCAATGATGAGCAGGTTGGCTAATATAGCCAGGTTGTACTCCCTGTGCGAGCTGATCTTGGGGGCGACCCACGTGGTTTCAAAAAACTGCTGTTTAAACAACGAACGTTTTGACGAGGTAATGAATACCATGCCGAACTCGATTATCAGGAACACCAGCAGGCATAAAAGCATCGATAGCGTGAAGGCGTAGGCTTCCATATCGCGGGTATCGCTATAATCAAGGTTCTCTAATATGACAATGTGATAAGGCAGACCGGGAAATGGCGCTATTTTAATGCTGTAACTTTTCCCCAGATAATCGGCCTGGAAACAGGTGTCGGATTTGGCTTCAATGCTGCTTACCAGCTGGCTGCTGTCGGCAAACTCGGTTTTTAGGTTTTGATTCAGGTTCAGTTGGGATTTCGAGTGGTAACGTACCTCACCGGTACCATCGATAATTGCAAACATGTAGCCGTCGGGCATTACCACGTGATCAAGCGCTTTGGCATTAAAGCCTATCGCTGCCACGGTACTGTCGGCCAGCGACCTGGTGGCAATTACCGAAGTAAACGCGCCGCTAACTTTTGAAATATTCTGGCTTAAATAAAATGAATCGCTAACAGCCCTTACCTGCTGCAGCCTCGTGTATGTAGGCAACGGTTTGGTTTTAGTAGCAGTTTTGTTTCTTTCGTAATTTGAATTTACGGTCAATATTAAATTTGGCTTATTGTTACTGATATTGATAAAGTAATCCCGCGTGCTAAAATTAGTATGCATGGGTATTGAAATATCCGATACCCAGTCATTGATTTCTATACCTTTTTTATTTTTCCCCTTTTTATCTTTTTTTTCGCCTATCCAATACACCTGGTGGAAATTAATATCGTTGGAGTCAGTTTTCAACGGACTAATATCTTCGGCTTTCGCCCCGGTGGAATAGTATAGTTCGTCATAACGAACCAGTGTTTGGCAAGCCTTTTTTAGCTCTTGTTTGAACGCCATGTCTATTTGCTTGGCAAGCGTATCTTTAGCATGGGGCAAACGTTTTTTTTGCAGGACACCGAAGGTGAAATTATATTTAAAAAAAACGAAGAATATAAGCGACATCAGCACCATCGAAACCAGTACTGAAGCTATGGCGTCTCTTGCGGTCAGTTTATCCTTACCACCCATGTGGTAAAGTTTTATCCAGGGGATACATACGATGATACCGATTGCCGCCGTTAACAGCAACAATACGATCCATAACGGGAGCTCATTTTTCTCTTTCTCATAGTTTTTTGAGGTTACCAATCCCGAAATAATCCATCTTTGTCCTAACAGGCTTACCGGCTGCGAGAATATTTTATACTCTGTTCCACCAACCGTCAGGCTGCGTATACCCGGCAGCGAGATGCCGTTTACTTTCTGAAGCAGGGAGTCGCTATGGCAGTTTAAGCCCGATCGGAAGGTTTCATATACTTTTACGTTACTCGCCTCTTTTTCATAAAAAACGATATAGTTATCAAAAATATCGGCCGGTAAAAGGGGGCCGATAAATTGGTCGATGCTTAATTCGTCATTTATCTTAAGCGTGTAGTTTTTGCCCGGTATAAATCTACTTGCCGACAAGGTAAACGTGTTTTGGGCATCGTCGACATTTTCAGCATTGATGATACCCGTGGAAAGTGCTGTAGCAGTGGTTTTTCCCTTAGCAGCCGATTTCACCTCGTGAACACTCAGCGAGTCGGCATATTTATTTTTTTTTATGAAATGTCTTAGACTGGCAGTATCGTTATACTTAAGAAGTAGATTGTTGATTAGGGAGGTGTCGTTGTTTATTTTTGAATGGATATTGTTATCGATATTCTGCAGGCTGCGAAAGTGGCGCTCCTGTACAGCTTTTTCGTTATTGGGCACGTAAATCAAAAAGTAGCTTGCGCCCAGCGACATTAACACCAGCAGGGTGATAATAATGCCAATCTGTTTACTATTGATACTAAATAGTTTGGGCATCGTGACAGCAGTTTTGTGAAAAAGATGTTCCAATAAGTTAATATAAAGTTAACTTATTAGCAACTTGTTGTCAACCGTGTAAACACGGTATTTGATGAGTAGAAATACCTGAATATAAGTGACTTCTATTGGATGAAATTGGGATTACGGCTTTGCGCAATTTTGGTTTGCATCAGCACTTCCATCAGTTCAACTTTTCTTTTGGCTTCAAGTGCAACATCACCTGCAAAATGCTCGTCGAGCGTTTCAAAGAAGAGTTTTTTCCATCGTTCGAAGTGTTCGGGGCCTAAGGGATGCTTTTTATCGAGCCCGATATGTGCCCGCATGGTATTGCCTTTATAGGCCGATGCACCTAACAGCACCGATTCCCAAAAATCGACCATGACCGGGATATGGCTATCCCACCTGAAAACAAGCACATCGTTGAATATCACGCCTATGAGCGGATCGATAATCACCTTGCGATAAAAAAGCTCCACCAGCATTTTTATATCTTCCCGGTTTTTGATGTCTGTTTTCGCTGTCACGGCGCTTCAAATTTAGTGTTTATTGTGGCCGGTAAGTGTGTTTTGTACATATCTGCATGTCAAATATTTATGTTCATCAACATAACCAAATGAAAAGCGCTTCGTATAAGTAGGATGACAGCTATCTGTTAAACCCTGTTAATTAGAACTTTAGTTAGGTAATGGTTAAAACTGCTTATTCAATGAGATATGCCGGACCGCGGGGCCTGAGATTTGTGTTGCTTTTCTTATTTGTAGCTGTACCCTATTTTTTATTTGCCCAAAACCAGCAACTGCATTTTACGCACCTCGGTACTTCGAACGGATTGTCGGAACTTAATCCCAGCTGTATCTTACAGGACAGCCGCGGCTTTGTCTGGATCGGTACTGCTGACGGGCTCAACCGCTACGACGGTTATAAATTCCGCGTTTTTCGTAACGATATTAAAGATACCACTACCATCAGCAATAATTATGTGCAGGATATTGCCGAGGATAAAGACGGTAACCTCTGGGTTTCAACCGGCGATGGCGGCATAAACAGGTACGACAGGAAAGCTGATCGCTTTCACCATTACGTACACGATGACAAGAATCCCAATAGCTTATCAAGCAATTATGTAAGCAAGCTTACCGTCGACGGCTATGGCAGGGTATGGGCCGGCACACAACACGACGGCTTGAGTGTTTTTGATACCAGAACCGGGATTTTTCGCCGTTACGTGCACGATAAAAACAACCCGAAGAGCCTTAGCGATAATTCGATAGCGACCATTTATAAGGATAGCCAAAATAATATCTGGGTAGGTACGGTGAACGAGGGCTTATCGGTGTACGATCATAAAACAGGTGATTTTACCAGCTACAAGCATGTTGACAAAGATAAAACCTCGCTATCGGGCAATAAAGTTACTGTTATTTTCGAGGATGGCGATCATCATATTTGGGTAGGCACCCAGGAAGCCGGGCTAAATCTGCTCGATGTTAAGACGGGTAAGTTCAGGCACTTTTTCCATGATCCGAAAAATGGTAATTCGCTTATTAATAACAGTATCCAGAGTATTGCCGAAGACGATAACCACAACCTGTGGATAGGTACGGAAAACGGCGGTCTGAATATTTATACCTATGCGTGGGAGCAGTTTTTCAGCTACCAGCACGATGAGGTGGATAACACCAGCCTTTCCGGTAACTCGGTCGATATCATTACTAAAGACAGGCATGGTAATATGTGGATCGCTGTGTATGGCGGTGGCATTAACCTGTATAAGAAGAACACCAGCAATTTCGATCATTACCTTCACAATTCATCGCCTGCAAGCCTTTCGAATAATTTCGTGCTATCGATGTTTGAGGATGAGGACTACAACATCTGGATAGGTACCGATGGTGGCGGTATGGATCTGTTCAACCTCAAAAAAGGATCATTTACCACTTTTAAACACAGCGATACCAGGAACAGTATTGGGGGCGATAACATTCTGTACATTACGCAGGACGATAAGCGAAACGTGTGGATAGGTACTTGGGCCGGCGGCGTGAGTGTAATGGACCCCGCCACACGCACCTTCCGGACGTTCAAACACGATCCGGCAAATCCGAAAAGCCTCAGCGGCGACAATATTTATTCAATCGTCCAGGCATCCGACAAGAGAATATGGCTTGGTACTTTTGGCGACGGCCTGGATCTTTTTGATCCGAAGACCAACAGCTTTACCACCTTTAAGAACGATCCCTTAAACCCAAAGAGCCTTGGCTGTAACCGCATCAACGCCATGATAAGCGCCGGCAACGGCAATCTTTGGCTTGCCACCGATGATGCCGGTTTGTGCTACTTTGATACCAGGACTTATACCTGTACCCGTTTTAAGCATAGCGATAACCAAAACAGCATCAGTAACAATAATGCGCTCGACGTTTATAAAGACCACGCGGGCCGTCTTTGGATATGTACCCTTGGCGGATTAAACCTGTTTGATCCCGAGACCAAACATTTTACCGTTTATAAAATAAAGGACGGTTTACCTAACGATTATACCCAGGCTGTTGAGGAAGATGACAAGGGCCATATATGGGTAAGTACCAACAATGGCTTGTCCATGTTCGATCCGGTGACCAAGAAATTCAAAAATTTCACCACCGAAAATGGCTTACAGGCCGACGAGTTTAAAGCGCATTGCGCATTAAAGAGCCGCACCGGCGCCTTTTATTTTGGTGGTGTCAACGGATTCAACTCGTTCTTCCCCGATCAGATTGTTGAAAGCCCCTACGACCCTTCGCTGATTCTTACCAGGTTCCAGATATTTAATAAGGATATCGTTGCTTCAAAAGGTGAAGGCGATCCCTCGCCCTTACAGCAGGATATATCGGAAACAAAATCGATCAGATTGTCCCATAGCCAGTCCGTGCTGTCGTTTGAATATGCTTCGCTCGATTTTGCCTCACCCGAAAAAAAGAAATACGCCTACATTCTCGAAAATTTCGATAAGGGCTGGAACTATGTAGATGATAAAAACACCGCAGTTTATACCAATATACCTCCCGGCGATTATATATTTAAAGTAAAAAGCCAGAACGGCGAGGGCAAATGGTCCCCGCAGGTATTGAGTCTTAAAGTAACCATTGTGCCGCCTTTTTGGCTCACCTGGTGGTTTGAGACACTGTTGGGTTTGTTCGTTGTTGGCAGTATTTATACCATATACCGCTACCGTGTGCATACCATTATGCTGCAAAAGGCTAAGTTGGAACGCCAGGTAAAAGAGCGCACGGCAACTATCACAAGCCAGGCAGAAGAATTGCAGGAACAGTCTGAGAACCTGCAGTCCATGAACGAAGAGCTGCAATCGCAGTCGGAAGAGTTGCAGGCCGTGAATGAAGAGTTGCTTTCACAATCAGAAGAGCTACAGGCTTTGAACGAAGAATTGCAATCGCAGTCGGAAGAATTACAGGATCAGAAGAACCAGGAATACAAGGCGCGCCAGGAGGCCGATAAAGCCAACGAAGCGAAAAGTATTTTCCTGGCCACGATGAGCCACGAGATACGCACGCCGATGAACGGTGTTATCGGGATGGCTTCACTGCTTTCTGAAACTAAACTGAACCCGGAACAGCGCGAATATGCCGAAACAATCATCAATTGCGGCGATAGCCTGATGAATGTGATCAACGATATCCTCGACTTTTCGAAGATCGAATCTGGAAAAATGGATATTGAGGAGGAGGATTTCGACCTGCGTCAAAGCGTTGAAGAGATCATGGACATGTTCTCGCAAAAAGCCGCCGAGCAGCATCTCGATTTGATTTACCAGGTCGACTTTAATCTGCCACGGTTCGTTACCGGCGACAGTTTGCGCTTAAAGCAGGTAATCATCAACCTGATCAATAATGCTATCAAGTTTACGGCAAAAGGAGAGGTGTTTATCAAGGTTTCGCTTGTTCAACAGGTATCTGATGACCAGATTGAAATAGCCTTTAGCGTAAAAGATACCGGTATAGGTATTCCAGAAGAAAAGCTTTCGACGCTGTTTAAGGCATTTTCGCAAGTCGATTCGTCTACAACCCGCAAATACGGCGGTACAGGCCTCGGCCTTATTATCAGCGAGCGCCTGGTTAAGCTAATGGGCGGTAATGTTTGGGTTGAAAGCAAGGTGGGTGAAGGCTCTACATTTAATTTCACCATCACCGCCAAAACAAGCACCAAGTCGGTAGCCGAGAATATACTGTTGCCGGGTTTTGCCAATATCAAAGGCAAAAAGGTACTGATTGTTGATGACAACAGCACCAACCTGTTCATCCTGAAATCACAGTTGGAGCATTGGCAATTGGTGCCGGTTGCCTGTACATCGGCTAAGGAAGGCCTTCGGGTACTGGCCGAAGACAGATCGATACAACTGGTTATTACCGATATGCAGATGCCGGGCACCGATGGCGCAGGGTTTGCCCAGGCCATTAAGAAATCCGAACGCCCGTTGCCGGTTATTATATTGAGCTCGATCAATGATGAGAGCCGCAAGAAACATCCGGGCCTGTTCTCGGCCATCCTGACCAAGCCGGTTAAGCAAAATCAATTACTGAAGAGTATTGTGACCGAACTGGGCGAACGCAAGGAAACCGTTCAGCCCGATACCCAGCAGACCAATGTGCTCGACGCGAACTTTGCTGCCCGGTACCCCATGGATATCGTTATTGCCGAGGATAACCCGGTGAACCAAAAGCTTATCGAACGCATCCTGATGAAACTGGGCTATGCTGCATTGGTAACCAACAACGGCCGCGAAGCGGTTGAGGCTGTTCAGCGCAAGCATTACGATATTTTACTGATGGATATACAGATGCCTGAGATGGATGGCTACGAAGCCACCCGCACTATCCGCAAACTGGAAATGGAGCAGCCGTATATTATTGCGATGACCGCCAACGCGCTTTCCGAAGATCGGGATATATGCCTCAGCCACGGGATGGATAATTACATCTCCAAACCGATGAAACTGGACGCCTTGGTGGAATTGCTGAAGTATGCGCACGGCATAAAAAAAGGTTCGGTTGAGGTTACGCATTAAGCTTATCTTTTCAGAAACTTTCCCTTCAACAATTTATCCATCACCCCATCGCTATAGCTTTGACCTATAGGCGCCTGCACGTTTCCGAGATTGATCGTATTGCCGTTGATCGAATTCACTTTATTGATATTGATAATATAGCTCTTGTGCACCTGGATGAACCGGTCGGGCGGAAGACTCTCCAGAATGCCCTTGATGGTAAGGTATACGATAAGCTTTCCTTTGCTGGTATGCAGGATCACGTAATTGGCCATTGCCTCGACGGAGATCAATTCATCCAAAATAACCCGTTCCAATTTCCCTTCACATTTAACAAAAATGTATTCGCTGTTTGCGTCGCCGCCCTGATATTGGCGGTCCTTCAGTAATTTATACTCCAGCGCTTTGCGCGATGCCTTCAAAAAGCGCTCGAGCGGGAAGGGTTTTACCAGGTAGTCGATAACAGCCATTTCGAAGCCCTCCAGCGCATATTGCTCATAAGCGGTGGTCATGATCACCATCGGCAGATTTGGAGTCGAACGCAGAAATTCCATCCCGTTCATCTTGGGCATATTAATATCCAGGTAGATCAGATCCACATCCTGCGCAGCAAGCAGGCCGATTATTTTCAGGGGGTTTTCGGCAGTGCCAACCAGCCGCAGAAAGTCTGTCTCTTCGATATATTCCTGCAGAAGCTTGCGGGCTATCGGCTCATCGTCTATGATCACGCAGTTGAGCATCATATGCTATCTATAGTTAAATGCACGGTGTAATCGGTCTCGGTCTCGACGATATCAAGCTTATGCTTGCCCGGGTAGAGCAATTCCAGCCGCCGTTTGGTATTGGCAATGCCTAACCCCGACGAATCCTGCGTCTTACTGATAAACCCGTCTTTGGTATTACATATGGTGAACAGCAAATTGCCGCTTTGGGCCTCCAAACGGAGCTCGATCTTATTCTCGCGACACTCATTAAATCCAACATATTTAAAGGCATTCTCTATAAAGGTGATCAGTATCAGCGGGGGCACCGAAATACTCCGGTCGATATTGTCGGCCGAAAGGCAAACCCTTATCCGCTCATCGATCCGCGACTTTTGCAGCGTAATGTAATTGCGGATATAGTTCAGCTCCCGTTCTATATCTATTAGCTCCACATTACATTCGTAAAGCTGGTATCGAAGCATTTCCGAGAAGGTAAGCAGCATCCCCCGTGCGTCCTTATTCGATTTATCGATATGCGCATAGATCGAATTGATTGAATTAAACAGGAAATGAGGGTTGAACTGCGCCCGGAGAAAATTGAGCTCATTAGCTGCTTTTTCCTTTTCGATCTGCTCGATATAAACTTGTGAGCGGATGCGGTCTATCACCATCTTGGCCGCCACGATAAAAAACACCCAGAAAAAGATGTTGATGAACGATTCGGAAAAGACGTTCAAGGCATCGAACCTGACATTTGGCAGTTCAAAAACATGCTTACGAACAAGATACGACACCGGGACCCTCAGCCACGCTGTGGCGGCAATCATGCCAATGAAAGCAAGAAAAAATGGAAAATATTTCTTTTTGTTGAGCAGGTAGGGGATGGCATACAACTCATCAAAATAATAATTGATGGCGATGAATACCAGGTAGCAAAACTGGATGGTGATGGTACGCGTAAGCACCAGCGTACTGTTCCTGAAAATATAAACCCAGAAAAAGTACGCCAGCACCCAGAATGCGCAGTGAAGTAATGCTTTATTTACGGTTAATTTTGACACTTATGTCTCAAACAATTAATGCGCTAAATATAATTCAATTTTTCCCGTTGCCCGGCTGCTCCGGGAAAGTATCCCCCCGGTGGCAGGTGTTACAGGTAACCGCAATATTGGGCGTACCCAAGATAGCGCTATCGATCTTGAAATACTTTTTATTCAGATCCAGCGTCATCTTCAGCATTTGTCGGGCTATCATCTTTTCGGGCTTGGCATCGCTGGCATAATCCAGTTCGGTCGAGTCCTTTTTTGCATGGCAAAAACCGCAGGATACGCCCAAAGCGTCTTCAAACTCGCCCACCATTATCTTCTGCATATCCTTCGGGCTAATATCCTTCGGCAGTACCTGCAAATTGGTATAATGCCCATCTGCAGGCTTACTCTTAGTTGTGGCAGCAGTTATCACAAACACCAGGCTGCACAGTGCTCCTATTGTTATTAATTTAATTTTCATTGTACTTATCGGTTCTAATATGACCATGCGGGCCTCCCGACTCTCGGGAAGTGATTTGCTACGATTGCGCTTTTTTCGCCACAATATTTAAATGCACCTCCAGCTCATTCGAGATCGTGCTTGTGCCTCCTACATCAAAATCTTTACGCTTAATGGTAAATGTTCCCTTAAAGAGGTATCCGTCAGTCGATTGTACTGACTGGAACTGGAAGCTGACATCCTTAGTCGTATTCTTTATCGTCAGCTTACCTGTGAAGAGATAAACGTCTTTCTTATCTGTAGCCGAAATTTTGGTGGACATGAGCCTGATACGCGGATGTTTTTTTACGTCGAAATAATCTTCACCTCTGAGGTGGCTGTCGCGCGTGCTGTTATCGGTATTGATGGTATTCGCATCGATATCCACATCGAATGTTGCAGTGGCTGGGTTTTGAGGATCGAAATTGATCGCTCCATGCAGGCCCGAAAATGAGCCGTTAATATCAAAGCCAAAGTTTTGTATAGTGAACTGTATTGCAGAACCCTGGTCGACGGGCTTGAACTGAGCCAGGCCTGTCTTCCAGGAAACTACCACTATTAACAGGAATAATAGTTTCTTCATTTTATTTAACGGTTTCTTTTTCTCCTTCAATCAATGGTACATCGGTAACCGCAAGCGTGTGGTGATGTTCCTGGTAATGAACGCTGGTCAGGCCCAGTACTGTTCTCAGCTTTTCGGCCGGTACCTTCATTGGGCCCGGTGCAGGCGCGCTGCCCGGTGCAGGCTGCGGGAAGGCAGTCGACATAGCGGTGTGGAACGTAATGTTGCCCTCAACTTTTTGTATCGTTTGATGGATGTGACCGTTGAGTACCGAAACCGAGCCGAAGCGGCGCAGCATGGCGAGGGCCTGTTCGCTGTCTTTGGTTCCCCATCCCCATTGCGGGTATACGGCCCACATGGGTATGTGTGCAAATACTACGATCGGTGTGCTGGCTGATAAACCTTTCAGGTCGTTTTCGAGCCATTTTAGTTGCTCGACGCCCAGCGTTCCAAGGCCGCTGTCTACCTGCACTGCTGCATTTACCAGGCCTACAAAGTGCACACC
>Ga0206934_1280_pt1 | contig 11677 bp, 8 predicted proteins | sample Alteio_BWOrgHeat_16_FD_152932 | JGI IMG/M metagenome (GOLD analysis project Ga0206934, IMG submission 152932) | Enriched cells from forest soil in Barre Woods Harvard Forest LTER site, Petersham, Massachusetts, United States -... | ecosystem: Environmental > Terrestrial > Soil > Temperate forest > O...
AAGGATTTTTAATAATGTACTCTTGCCTGCTCCATTTCTGCCAATAATACCAACCCGATCGCCTTTCTCTATTTTAAAATTCAGGTCTTTTAGTGCCCAAAACTCTTCGCTGGATTTTTTTTCAGAGTTACCCTGACCAAAGGAAATAATTCTTTTTGCCTGGTGAGTAATAACATCTCTCAAGGAAGTATAGCTCTCTCTCTTTTGATGAGAGATAATAAATCGCTTAGATAAATTTTCAACGGAAATGATCGAATTAGACATCGTTAAATGTTATCGGCAAAACTTTTTTCGGTCCTGCGGAAATAAAAAATTCCAGCCCATAAAAAAAAGATCATTATAAGAATTGAGGCTAACAGACCAGGCCAGTATATTGGCTCATTAATAATGCACCATCGAAATCCATCTACTACTCCTACCATTGGATTTAAAGAATATAGAAGCCTCCATTTCTCTGGCACCACACTACTGCTAAATCCGACTGGAGTAATGTATAGTCCAATCTGAACAATGAATGGAACGATATAGCGAAAATCACGATACCTGACGTTGAGTGCGGTAACATAAAGCCCAACACCGAAAGCAGTCAGCAATGCTAATCCAATGAATACAGGAAGCAAAATAATTTTAATACTTGGAGTGAAATGATATAAAAGCATCATGCCAACTAAAAGGCAAAAGGAAATAGCAAAATCCACAAGGCTGGTTATGATAGAACTCGCAGGGATAATCATCCGCGGAAAATATACTTTAGAGATAAGATTAGAGTTGCCGATCAGGCTATTGCTGGCTTCACTTAATGCATTAGCGAAGAATTGCCACGGCAACATGCCTGCAAAAACCATAATAGCATAAGGAACACCTGTGGGAGCTCCTAATTTAGCAACTCGGCTAAATACGAGAGTAAAAATAATTGTAGTCAACAGGGGCCGGATTATACTCCACAACCCTCCAACTACCGTTTGCTTATAACGCACCTTAATGTCGCGCCAAGAAAGAATGTAGAAAAGCTCGCGAAATAACCAAAGGTCCCGCCAATAGTTCTTCTCACTTCTACCAGGTTCAATCGTAATTCTGTTAAGGCTCATTTAATTTCTTGGTGCAAATTTAATGAATTCACAAAGACATGGTGTCCTTTTTACAAGTGATCTAGTGCTTAAATTGATTCAACACTGCCAGGCTCCAGTATTTGCTCCAATGGTCATAGCCCTTTTTAAATCCCCGGACAATGCCATCGGTCGAACGATTTTTGCCGGCAAGTTCTTCAAATTTTGCGGGGCTATTTTGCATCCACACTGACATTGGAAAAGTAAACCCCTTCTTTTGACGCCCCAGGATTGCGCCAGGAACAATGTTCCGCATCGATTCAGCCAGAAGAAATTTATGAGTCCCGTCCTTGTAACGGTGAGAGGGTTTAATTGATTCCACCCTGCTTAATAACTCTATATCCAAAAAGGGAACCCTCACCTCAAGACCGTGCCACATGCCCATACAGTCCGTGTCTTTAAGGAGCTGGTTAGTCAGGTATATTTTGGATTCAAGAAACGATACATACTCATGATCGGTCAATCTTTTTTCCGGCATCTCCACTTGTACCAGTCTCAGCACGTCCCATATTTCATTCTCAGGGAGATTCAGAATCGATCCAATAACATCTGGTGTATGAATACCTCGTAAGAATAGGTAGTCACCAACTGGTTGAGGCATGTCTAAAAACATCAGCCTGCGATAGGCGTGCTTGTGAAAGCCGATAATCTTTGCCACTGAATTTTTAAATGGTAGCGAACGAAGTCTTTTAAGTAAACGAATGCGTTTAAAAGAGGCATAGCCGCCAAAGACCTCATCAGCACCCAATCCTGACAAAACCGCTTTCAATCCGTCGCGGTGTGCACACTTGGAAACAAAGTATGTGTTCACTCCGTCAATAGTGGGTTGGTCCATTGCCGACCAGAAATTATCAAGTTCGTCCCAAAACATTCGTTCTGTTACCCGATGTGCTGTATGATCTACACTTTTTGTTTTTTCAAGCACCATTTTCTGAAACGGATATTCATCAAAAGAGGCATTATCAAAATTGATTGATATAGTTTTAGTTCCATCCTGAAATTTGTCTGCCAACAATGTAAGCACGCTTGAATCAACTCCGCCGCTTAGAAAAATTCCCAAAGGAGCGTCTGAGATAAGATTCTTTTTAACAGCTTGCTGAACAGCTACATGAATTGCCTCTGATTCTTCAGCTAAATTGGGGTAAGAATAATTTTTGACAGGCACGCTCAGATTCTGAATCGTATAAGTAAAATCATTCAAATCGAGTTCCATACACTTACCTGGATGCAATTGATAAACCTGATCCAGTGTGGTAAATGGAAGTGGGATAGAGCCGAACGCTAAAAAAAGTATTTTCCAATCGTCGTAAGCTTTCCAATTCTTATTGAAAGCTCTGAAAGCCCTTACTTCAGATGCAAAAATCAAAAGTTTATCGCCCATGAAATAATATAAGGGCTTTACACCAACGTGATCTCGAACAAGTAAAAGTTTTCGTTTAGACTTATCATAAAGTGAAAAAGCAAAAATCCCTTCAAGCCGACCGAATGAACCTGAGCCCCAATACTTATATGACTGAAGGATTACCTCCGTATCTGTTTGAGTTCTGAAAATTGCCCCCAAGGCTTCTAATTCCTTTTTAAGGGCCTGATAGTTATAAATTTCCCCGTTAAAAGAAATAATCAATTCAGAGTCTGTTGAACACATCGGCTGACGACCGGCTGGTGACAAATCTATAATAGATAATCTTCTATGCCCCAAGGCGACAACATCGTCCGCATATTCTCCCTTGTCATCAGGACCACCATGAGCAATGGCATTCATCATGGCATGAAGTTGCTCATCCCGCTTAGGTATGATGTTCAATGAAGCAATACCGGCAATCCTGCACATGAAGGTTTAATTAAAGTCAGCCACAAATTATCTCACTACATAATGCGCCTGACTTGCTGCTATGACTCCGTATAGTATCCATGACCGCCTTTTCCCTTTCTTGTACCGTAGCCATAACCATAACCATAACCGTAACCATAACCATAGCCCAGTCCTGATTTATAAATGTCATTAAGAACTATACTTATATTTTTTAATTTTCCTGACTTATAATAATCCTCTATGTTTTTCAGGAAATTTTTTGGGGTATAGTTTTGACGAGTAACAAAAACTGTATGACTGGAAAATTTAGACAAAGCAAGAGCATCTGTAACGATTGCCAGGGGAGGCGAGTCTACTATTATGTAATCATACTTCTCTATAGCTTCGGCAAAGAGGTCTGCGAGGCGCTCAGTCAAAAGAAGCTCAGAGGGGTTTGGCGGTACAGGTCCTCCGCTAATCAAATCCAAATTATCAATGGCAGTCTTTTGCACTACTTCTTCAAATGTATTTAACTGACTCAAATAACCACTCAAACCTCTGATATTTGTCAAATTAAAGTCACCAAATATTTTTGGCTTTCGCATGTCAGCTCCAATAATCAGTGTTCTACGACCAGATAATGCAAATACAGTAGCTAGATTGATGGTTGTAAATGTTTTACCTTCTCCGCTAATGGAACTGCTTACCAAAAAGACCTTCTTAAGTTGATTTCCTGTAAAGAAGTTAAGGTTCGAACGGACTGCTCGAAAAGATTCTGCCACAGCAGATTTAGGCTTCACAATTACTGCAAGGTTTCCTTTTGATTCATTATGGCCAATCCCCCCTATAAAAGGAATCGAAGTAATTTTGTCAACATCCTCCTTTGATTGTATTCTATTGTTTAACAACTCAAGAATAACGAAGGCAATAAATGGAATTAACAATCCAATACTCCATCCAAAAAAATAATTTTGCGTAGTGTTGGGTGATACGGCCCCTCCCTGCATTGGTGGGTTCACCATTACAATATCTGAAATATTGGAAGCCTTCGAAATTCCGGCTTCAGACATTTTTTGCATCAAGAAAACATAAAGATTCTCTAGCAAAGAATAGTTACGTTGAATAGAAATAAACTGCCTTTGCACCAAAGGTAGGTGGCTTATTTGAGCCTCTAGTTCCTTGATCTGGCTGTCAAGGTAATCAGTCTTAAATTTGTCTGTGTCCTTTAGTGTTCTAATAGATTCACGAAGGTCATTCTTAATCTCTTCCAACCGTTTCAATCCGCTCTGCACTAAGGGGTTTTCTGTTTTTCTTGTCCCGATAAATAGCTTTAATTCTAACTGTATATCAATCATTTTATTCACCAATGAACTAAGTACAGGATCGGCAACCCCTACAGAGCTGGGCAGCAAGACAAGGTCAAGATTGCCACCTCGCTTTATATATCCGTCCAGGTAGCTGTAATAATTTTGCTTAATTGCTAATTCCGCTCTCTGAACCTCTAATGGTTCGAGCCTTTCAAACAATCGTTTGGACTCTTCATCCATGCCAGTTGAGGAATTTTGGATTTTAAATTGCTCTAACTGCTTTTCGAAAATGTGAAGGGAATCAGAAATATCAGACAATTGCCCTTTAATAAATTGTATAGTTCGTTCGGCAGCCTGATTTTTCTTATCCAAGTCGTATTGCTGATAGGTTGAAATAAGGCCAGCCATAAAATCCAGCTCTTTGTTAGGATTCGATCCTCGCATACTTAAATTCATAACCCCAGCCCCTTCTTCTGCCCATTGAACGTCAAGCCTTCCAACATAAGAGCCTGCTACCTGAAGCGGGTCTAAAAAGGTGAGTAAGAAGGGAATATTTGCTATTTCCTTTATTTGCTTTAATGGATCCTTAATTATAATTAAATGGTGACCGATATACTCAATACTATCATTAAACTGAAAAATCTCACCCTCATACTTACTTTTATCTGTTGCTCCTTTCAATGCAAAGGAGTTTTCACTCAAAGCTTTAAAAAGTAAGGAGGCTCCATAAGAGCCGTTTTTTTTCAATAACCTTGCTTTAACCGGCAAGTTGTATGCCTCTGTAGTTTTAATATTTCCTTGTCTATAAAAAGCAACATCAAAATTTAATTCCTCAACTACCTTTTGAATCATCGGATATGACCTAAGAATGTACGGCTCGTTAAGATAATTACGATAAGGGTTAACAAGAGAGTTCTTATAAAGTAACTCCCCTCCTCCTGAATCTTCCTTTTCCCGAATAATAACGGATGCCGTTACAGGGTAAATACGTTCGGCATAACGATTACGTATATAGGTGACAGTAAGTATAATAGCCAGAGTCACTACTACCAGATACCAGTACCTTAATGCACGGTATCCTACCCTTTTAAAGTCAATCTTAAAAAGATCATTCCCCTTATCTTTAGACGCTAGCTCAAAGGACTGCTCGCTCATATTAATTCTTGTTTAAAGCAATGACGAGGAGCAAAATAGAAACAGAGGAAAGAATAAGAGTCAGATTCTGACCAAAATATAACCTGTAAGGCCTTTGTTTTAGTGGAGGGACAATTAATAAATCATTCTGATATACATAGTAATAAGGGGATTTCAGAAAGTCTTCTTTTAGAAGATTAATGTAGTGTACTTCTGTTTTTGATCCTGTTTGCCTGATCAATTTAATATTGGCCCGATCGGCCAACTCATTAAGCCCTCCAACTAAACCAATTGCTTCCATGATACTTACCCTGTTATTGCCGAGAGTTATTGAACCTTCTTTATTCACTTCACCTAAAATAGTAACTCTATAATTTAGCAATCGGACTTTCACTATAGGTGACTCTAAATACTTGTTTGCCAGTTTTTGCAGTGTATCCTGTATCTGAAAAACGGTCAGACCGGTAACCTTCACCTTACCAACAACAGGCATTGGGATTTCCCCTTTCTCATCAACTAGCTCACCCTGCAATAAAGGTGAGACTGTTCCTCCGGAGGAAGTACCAACCCCTATGTTTTGTTGATTTTGCTGAGCCATAAAATCAAACTCTTTAGCTGTAAGACTTTGGTATCTGACTGAAATAATGTCATTGGTCTGAATCTTATAGTCGAAATCTTCCAAATTATACGACCTTACTATAGAGTCTTTTGGTAAATTCTTCTTATGCAAATCATCCTTTTGGAGGTATAAGTACTTGCTGTTCGACACGCATGCAGAGAGAACAATCAAACTCAGAAAAAGGTAAAAATTGAGGGTGCGCATTAAGTTTTGGCGATAAAGAATTCGAAATTTATGAAAATTTTGGGGACAATATAACGTCTCTTGCTTCAGGATTCTACACTCTCATCATCCTCCTCCATATCTTCTTCCGCTGCCTCGGCTTCGGGCGTCTCTTCATCCTCATCCACGGAGTGTGCAAACTTCGCAAACCATCCGCCTTTTTTGATCAACTCTGTCGGGCTGCCTTCCTCCATCAATTCACCCGCCGATAGTACCATAACATGATCAGCATCTTTTACCATTGAGTACCGGTGTGCAATGATGATCACCGTATTCTCTTTGCTAACCTCTTTGATCGTCTTTTTAACTTCCGCTTCTGTAGCGAAGTCAAGGTTAGCGGTTGCCTCGTCTAATATTAATATGCGCGGATGGTCAATTAATATCCTGGCAATCTGAATCCGCTGACGTTCGCCCACTGAAAGACCAAATCCACTTTCGCCCACTGGCGTATTCAGCCCTTCCGGCAAACGCTGGAGCGTCCCTTCCATACCCGCTGCAATCGCTGCAGCCTTTACTTCATCATTAGTTGCATCGGGTCTCTTATATCGAATATTATCTGCCAAAGTACCGCGAAAGACAGCCCCGTCTGCGGCTACCATACCAAGTTGCCTACGAACGGAGGAAGCATCAATCTTCAGCAAGTTTTTCCCGTCTATTAGAATTTCGCCCGAGTTTGGCTCGTAAAGTTTCATTAAAAGATCAACAGTTGTAGTCTTGCCAGCACCAGATGTTCCTATTACTGCTGTCACTTTTCCTGGTTCAATGGTAAACGTCAGTCCTTTGAGGATTTCACGCTCTTTATTATAGCTAAACCTTACATTTTTAAACTCTACTTTCCCATGCTTAATTTCCCAGTCCTCTCCTTTCTTTTCTTCATGCGTATGATCCGTCAGGCGGAATGCACGTGCGATGGACGCAACATTCTGCTGAAGATTGACCCACAAACTTGCCAGCGAATCGATCGGGCCGTAAAGCCTGTCGAGGTAAGCAACAAACATAACTACATCACCTGGTGTAAGCTGGTGTTGCAGCGTAAGATATCCTCCATAGCCCAGCACCAAAGCAGTTGATAGGCGTGTAAGAACATTCTCCCAAAAGACATATTGATTAGCCAGCTTTGAACGATTTACATAATCGCGATAAGCTTCATCTGAAATTTTGGAGAACCGGCTTACTTCCCGTTGTTCAGCACCTGAAAGTTTTACCGTCTTGATACCGGAAAGTGCATCCTGCATACGGGCGGAGACTTCTTCCCATCGGTCGTAATAACTGGAGAGTCCCGACTCCAGACGGTTGGCCGAGCGCCAGGCAATCAATAAATAGAATGGAATAACTGCCAGCGAAATCAGGGTCAGCGTAACATTTTGCCAAAACATAATTGCCAGAATACCACACAAGCTGATAATCTCCGGAAGAATTTGCTGTGAGAATCCATTGACGATTGCCGAGACTTCTTCCGACTGATTGATTTGCTTGGCCAGTGCCGTGCTCGATCGCTTGCTGAAAAAACTAAGCGGCAGCCTCAAAACATGACTAAGTGTACTACCGATAAAGCCCTGCTCGATGTTGCACGAAAGCTTCACGTTCATATTATCACCAATCAATACAAATAGCTGGCCAAGAAGATTGACAATGAATAAAATGACTACGGAGAACAGTAAAGTCCGGATGGCTTGAACCGGGGTACGTGCAGCTACTTCATTTCTGCGGTGCGGCACCTTTGAAATCTTGCTGGTAATGAAATCAAACTCTGAACCTTCTTCATCAACCACCTGTGAGCTATCTGCCTGAGGTTCGTACTTCTGGCGGGTTTCGTCTTTCGCTTTTTGAATAAACAAGCCAGCCACATCATTGATAGCCTCGCGGTAAATTAACGGCTCAATAAGATTGGCGCCGGTTCCCAATAAACCGATGAAAACAATCAACAAGAATTTCCGCCAGTGCGGAATGATCAATTTGAAAATGTTCTTCCAAACGGATGCTTTAGTCAGAGAGCCTGCCATAGACTTTTAAAACGAATTATAACTTTAAAATTAAAAACTATTTTATCATAACAATGCGATTGGTTTTGCCAGCCGTAGGAGTTTGCACACGTACATAATATAAGCCGCTGGTAAAATCAGGAAGGGCAATCTGATACGGGTTATTGTCCCAGGAGGCAACTTCCGAGAGTTCGGTCAGCTTTTGGCCAGCCGAATTAAATATTACGATATTCACAGTCTGACCTTGCGGATCTTTCATAAATAACTTCAATACGTTGTTTGTTACAGGGTTTGGGTAAAGCTCAAATTCGTCATCGAAGCTCGTGAGCGTCTGGGCGTTCACAAAATTGGGAATACCATAACCAATTTGGTCATCGGGGTGAGACACTTGTGAGGCCGAATTAATAATACGGCTATAAATTTCTTTTGCTGACGCATTCGGGAAAGCCTGACGAAGGCCGATGGCAAGGCCTGCCACAAGAGGGCTTGAAAACGAAGTACCATCGCCGGTACCAACACTTCCTGTTGACAATATCAAAACCGATCCGTCACCAAGAGCGCTGACATCAGGCTTAATGCGTCCGTCGGCTGTGGGGCCGATAGAACTAAATGCACTTCTGTAACCCGAATAATCGACCGAGCCACAGGCTATTACTCCTTCGGCATCGGCAGGCACTACAATATATTTCCAATTGGTATCGCCTTCATTGCCTGCACTATTCACTACGCTTATCCCCCGGTCAACAGCTTTACTAGCAGCCCGCGAAACCACCGACGTTTTACCATCCAGGTCTTTATATGTGTAGTCCATCGAAGGGTCATCGAATTGATCGTAACCAAGAGATGAATTGATGACATCAACTCCTGCACTGTCGGCGCGCTCTGCAGCAAACAGCCAGTTATATTCTTCCACCCTGTATTCACTGAAAGCATCTTCAGTCTGATAAAGAAAGAAGTTTGCCTTAGGCGCTCCGCCCAAATAGGAGCTTGATGCCACGCCCGCTATGATCGAAAACACTTCTGTACCGTGATCGTACGCAGAATAAACGTCCGTGGAATTGATGACGAAGTTAAAAGCGTCTTTCAATCTTCCTTCTGCAAAAATTGGCTGAAAAGCAGAGAGGGTATTTACACCGATAAACCCCCCATCGAAAATAGCAACGTCGATGCCTTCGCCCATAAAGCCTGCAGCCTGCATTTTGTCGAGTCCGATCATTTGAAGTTGCTGTTGGTTCTGCACGGCAGTGGCCGCAGTGGTCCGTTCAAACTTCTGGTTCGATTTCTGCCGCCCTCCAATCAATTTTGTTCCGGGGGCAACTAATTCAACTGTGCTCACAAAAGGCAAAGCGGCAATAGTTGAGGAAGTTGCGGGGTCGGTTTGCACCAGCGCACCATTAAACCAGCGTGACGTAAAGAAAACGGAAGCACCGATTGCCTTTACTTGTTGTACGTACGACGGGTTTACAGGAAAATCCTCAACACTCACCTGAAAGTTTTCCTGTTTTCTGCGGTCTATACTTTTCTGAGAAAGAAATTGACCAGGATTTGAAACCGAGAACAAGGTATTGGCTTTATCTTTAAATGAAACAAAATACCGGTTGCTCTGGCCGAAGAGTGAGAATGGCAGAATAAGGATAAGCATTGCAACGCATCTACCGGCCATAGCTCTTTAATGTCTGCTTATAAATAATTCCGTTCATTATCTTTTGCTGGCCAAAACATTGGTCGGTAAAATAATTCAACTGAGTTATCTCTTTATAAATCAGGCCCACAGTGGAAGCATATACTTCAAAGCGTTTGTCCTCATATACCAAATTCTGCTCATTACTTTGAACGACTGTGAGTGTGGTTTTAAATTGCTTCCCATTTGTCAGCGTATAGGGTTGACCGAGGCTTGCCAAACTATCAAGGCTGTCGGCTTTCAAATCATTATACTGATTTACTCGCCATTTTTCATTATTCCTCAACGGAAAAATCAGATTGACATAAATTACGTTGCTTTCATTTACAATCACCTGGCTACTCGTCACACGCATCGTCCAAGTATCAAGATCAGCCCAGGCCTGAGTAGAGTCGGTGCGGGTATATCGATGCGCATCGTAAGTATAGCCTCCGGCGGAGTTTTTGACCGAATCGAAGATCAATACTTTCAATTGATAGTTTTTGACCGTCTGCCCACCATCACCGCAGGTTAGTTGCAGAATATCTGTTTCATTCACATCATAGATTTGATAATTGCCCACACGCAATGGGAAATAGGACTGATCCGCTATCGTTACGATATCCGAATTAGTGCAGCCGGCAGCTACTATAAACACCAGGCAGAAAGCTTTCAACACAACTCCTCTCATAGCTACACAACGATTGAATAAAAATTTATTTACACCAACCCCAAAGTTATTTTATTCTTTCCAATATTTGGGCATGTTGAAAATCAAAGTCAAAGTGAGCAAAGTCACCAACCTGAGCGAAGCGCGCTACTGCGCCGGCATGGGTGTTGATTTCCTCTCCTTCCCTGTTTCACAGGTAGATCCCAAAACGTTCGCAGAGATAACCGGATGGGTGGCCGGACCAAAGTTTGGGGTTGAAATAAACTCGGATGCCTATGACCAATACAAAGCCGACTTCGTTGACACTAATTGTGAGTCTTTGGATACACTTCAGCAAGATCAACTTGCTTTTGTTCATCTTTCGGTGAATGAATGGTTTGAAAATAAAGTCAACCTTATCAGGGCAAAGGACAGGATCATCGGAGTAGAATTAAGCATTCATTCGATAGATGATGCCAAACTGCTAATCGAAGAAATATCAAAAGAGTTTGACGTCTACTTAAAGCCTGCTACTTCCATTGATTTGGAGTCAATGCTGGAATTGCACATCGAGGGCATCAGCCTTGAAGGTAATCCGGAGACTAAGCCCGGACTAAAAGAATATCCGCTGGCTGAAATTTTAGAAAAGCTGGAATCGGATTAACTATTTCTCAAACTTCCCCATCATTTTCTCTACAGCATCGGCTGTCACATCGGGAAACGAAATATCCAGTGGCTTGGCGGCTTCTATCCACTTGGTGATCTTCTTGATCGACTTCTTTTTTACTTTCTTCAGTACCGGTACGCCTAGTTTTCGCAGCGCTGCAGCATTGCAATGCTGTTCGTACTGACTCTTCATCGGCACGACCAATAATTTCTTATTCATGTGAAGTACTTCTGCTGGAGTTTCAAAACCTGCACCACAGAGCACTCCTGCACTCGTTACAATACTCTCTACAAAATCTACTCCGCTCACCGGATAAACAGAGATTCTGCCTACATGATATGCCGTCTTGGTATGCTTGGAGAAAATATGCCAGCGTACTTTCGGCCCCTTCATCAGGCGTTGCACCAGTTTCTTGTCATCGTAAGCCGGCAGGTAAACTGTATAATGTCCCTTATTGGAAACCTTCGCTTCGCGGATAGCGGATCGGATAACCGGCGTAAAGATATTCTTGTCGTATTCTTCAAAGTGAAAGCCCACGT
>Ga0206934_1281_pt1 | contig 11666 bp, 12 predicted proteins | sample Alteio_BWOrgHeat_16_FD_152932 | JGI IMG/M metagenome (GOLD analysis project Ga0206934, IMG submission 152932) | Enriched cells from forest soil in Barre Woods Harvard Forest LTER site, Petersham, Massachusetts, United States -... | ecosystem: Environmental > Terrestrial > Soil > Temperate forest >...
AATGACACTCACCGAAAAAGCCATCCAGCAGGTGAGGATAATCGTGGGAGTAGAAAAACGGCCGTAAACAGCAAAAAGAGTTATGGCACAAACAGCCAGGCCAATAAAAAAACGGTGCTGCGCATCCATGCGCGTAAACAGGTGGGGTTCGGGTTTGATGGGGGTAGTCATTTAGGGGTTGATGGTTAATGGTTCACAGATCGTAGCATAACCTGCTATCTCAACAAAAATGCAAAATTGCCGGCAATTCAGACCATGAACCATGAACTATTACCTACGAACTACTCGAATATCTCTATCACGCGGCCCACCTGTCCGTCCTCGAGACGTACTTTGATGCCGCGGGAATGGAATGCGGAGCTTGTGAGCAGGTCCTTTACCATTCCCCGTGTGCGGCGACCGGTGCGTTGATCCTGTTTCAGGATAATATCGACTTCGAGGCCGGGGTAGATATCGCTGCGGTTTTGACCGTTCATGATTACACCGATTATTTAATTAGTGATTCCACCGCCTTTTTAACCTTTTCAAAATCAAAGCTCCTGATCAATTGATCCATTGCGGCGGCTATCTGTTCATTATTCAAATTGCCGATACTGCCTTCGTGGGTGTGTTTGGCCTGGCTGCATGGTCTTGTTTCGTTTATTTTCAATACGGCTATCGTCGCGCTGAGCATCAATATTATATCCGGGCTAAAATTGCCTTGTTCTATAGCCATTCCTACCTGTTTATACGCATCGCGGAAGGGCATGCCTTCCAGCACCAGCTTATTTACTTCGTCGACACTAAAGAGGTAAGCATATTTGGGGTCATCTAAAATATGCTTCTTCACTTCTATATGCTGCAGCATAAACCCTGCCATATGCAGGCATTGTCTCAGCTCAGCGAATGCCGGGAAGAGCAGCTCTTTCAACAATTGCAGCTCGCGGTGATAGCCCGACGGAAGGTTGGTGGTCATCAATGCTACATCGTTCGGCAAGGCTTGCAAGCGGTTGCATTTGCCGCGCATAATTTCCCATACATCGGGGTTCTTCTTATGCGGCATAATGCTGCTGCCGGTGGTCAGGTTATCGGGATAGTTCACAAAAGAAAAGTTCTGGCTCAGGTACAGCGTTTGGTCCATCGCCATTTTTGCCAGGGTAGCCGCTATTGACGATAAGGCCTGGGCAATTATTCTTTCGGTTTTACCACGCCCCATCTGGGCATAAACTACGTTATAGTTGAGGCTGTCAAAACCCAATAGTTCGGTTGTAAGCGTCCGGTTGAGCGGAAACGATGAGCCGTATCCTGCCGCCGAGCCAAGCGGGTTTTTATTCGTGATCTTATAAGCCGCAAGCAGTAATTCCAGGTCATCAACCAGGCTCTCGGCATAGGCGCCAAACCAAAGTCCGAATGAAGAGGGCATTGCGATCTGTAAATGGGTGTAACCCGGCAATAAAACGTTTTTGTGTTTTTCGCTCAGCTCGATGAGCAACTTAAAGAGCGTATATACTTCTTCAACCACTTCCTGCAACTCGTGGCGGAAGAATAGTTTGAGATCAACCAGCACCTGGTCGTTGCGTGAGCGACCGCTATGTATCTTTTTTCCGGCTTCGCCAATGCGGCGGGTAAGCATCAGCTCAACTTGTGAGTGCACATCCTCTACGTCAGCTTCTATGGTAAATTTTCCTGCCTCTATTTCTTTATAAATGGCCTTCAGTTCCCTTTGAACAAGGTCGAGGTCGTCCTTGTTGAGCAAACCAACGCTTTGCAGCATCAGCGTATGAGCAAGCGAGCCCAATACGTCAAAAGCAGCCATTTGCGCATCCAGTTCGCGGTCATGGCCAACGGTAAAGTTTTCTACCAATTCGTTAACGTTGGTTGTTTTTTGCCACAGCTTACTCATGGTGCAAATATGGGATTTATAGCGGGGAAATTCTAAGACCTTTTTGTCATCCTGAGTAAAACGAAGGATCTTATTCAACCACACAGGTAGACTGATTGCATTGCCGGCTATGCATTACCGACAAGGTCTTCATTATGTTCAGAACGACAAATGGTATAGGTTAGATACCCATTATCAGTTTCCCCGCTTAACCTAAACCCCAATTTCTCAAGCAATTTTATCGACCTCGCATTCCCTTTCTTTGGCTCAGCCACTATCGTCTTAAACTTCAGATCTCCAAAACCAAACCCGATAACTTTCCTCACCGCCTCGTTCATGATACCTTTACCCTGGTATTCGGGCAGCAGCTCGTAACCCAACTCCGCTTCCTGTTTCTCTTTAACAACGTTCCAATAAACAACGGTGCCGATCAGCCTGGGCTTACCTGCAAGGGTTATCGCCCACATCATCGAGCCATTTTTTTTAGTCAAAGCCTGTATTTTGCTGATAAATTCGACCGCATCATCTATCGTTGCCGCCCTTGGTCGATCGACAAATTGATTCACCTCTTCGCTCGATCGCAGCTGAAATATCTCATTAGCATCTTCGGGAAGCAGTTCGCGCAGAAAAAGGCGTTCGGTAGTAAGGGTCTCGAAGGGGGAATTGAGCATGCTTTGTCTTTGTCATATCAAAGCTATGCACCCGACCGGAATATTGTACTTTTAAAAACTAAAATTACCATGGCCATTGTTTTTATCGAGACGCTCAGGCTACTGCTTCGCGAATGGAAGGAAAGCGATCACGAGCCCTATATCGCGCTTAATGCCGATAAGGACGTGATGGAATTTTTTCCATCCGTTTTATCTGCCGAAGAAAGTGTTGCGCAGGCAGGACGCATTACTGCACATTTAGAAAAATATGGCTTTACCTTTTTTGCGGTCGAAAGAAAAGATAACAGCCAGTTTATCGGCTTTACCGGTTTGGCTCACGCCCGGTTCCAAAGCGATTTTACGCCTTGTGTCGAAATAGGCTGGCGGTTGAGCAAAACAAACTGGGGGCATGGCTTTGCCACGGAAGCAGCTACTGCCTGCCTGGCGTACGGGTTTCAAAAGCTCGGGCTTGATGCGATATATTCTTTTACCTCGATTCATAATAAACGCTCGGAGGAGGTGATGAAAAGGATCGGTATGGTACATGCCGGTGAGTTTGACCATCCTTTGGTTGACGAGGGCAGTTCCATCCGGCGGCATGTTCTGTACAAACTCGAAAAGCATTAAATAAAAAATGGCGGCCGTGTTGGGTCGCCATCTGCGATTTTATTGTGGGGAAAATGTTATAATCAATGTTAAGCCTGCTTTTCGATATTCGGATTAGCCGGTGGAGGTTCGGGACTGATAGGAGCAACTGCTGCTGGCGCCTGCTGCGAACTCACCACTGTAAAAGGTTTAACCTGCCTATTTTTACCAAAGGATAATAAGTTTGGTTTCAGATACAAAACAACAGCCGCTGCAATAAGCAAAACCCCCGCTATAATAAATAATAAATGTGCCGCTCCACCGCCTGGGGTCATTTCGTAAGTGAAAATAGCTTTGCCGAAGGCGTCTTTGTCCTGCACCACATTTTTGGAGCCTGCTGGTAGGTTTAATCTCATTATCTGCTGGATAATAACACCATACGAAGTTATCGTGTTAGTCAGGGCGTAATTAACGTCGGATATTTTGGTTACATCAGGTTTTTTCTGGTCGAGATCGATCACCCAGTTGCCATTGTCGTCAATTCGCGCCTCGCCGAGAGCATCGAACGACAATGTCCAGGTATGCGTAGGCGGGTCTTCCTTGTATTCCCAGCCTTGCAGGTAATATCCCGGAAGCGAGCGCTCCATCTGCCGTTTCAGCAGGTCGAGCGCGTTAGAGCCGGAGGCGGTTTTGAAATTATCCCATTGGCTGGTGTTATAGGTAGTACTGAAGGTGTAGTGCGCGTCACCGCGGTTGTCAACATCTGCAGTAATGTTTTGCTTAAGCGGGTCTACCTGCTGAGCACTTAGCCTCAGGGCCGCGATTATGATAAATACTGCTATTAAATATATCTTTTTCATAATGATCGACTAACGTACTGACTGGATAATGCTGTTAAATAAATTCTGGTAGCCACTGAAGTTAGGACCGCCCAATGTGATACCCACTACACCGTTGCCACCGCTTCTGAACACGCCTTCCCACTGTCGCGAGCCGCCCGAATAAGTAGTTGTGCCGCGGTACATGGTATAACCGTTGTTCTGGTTTACCTTTTGATAATTAATATATTGACCTAATGCGGCCATTTGGGTTCGCACGGCATATAATGCCTGGTCGGTGCTGGATGCGGGAACGTTCCATACACTGATACCAGTTTGATCTGAATTGACAATTTGAGCGACGAGTGTCGGGAGTTGGGCAAGCGGGTAATTGTACCGCTTCCAGCTTGCAGGGTAGTTAAAGGTAATGGCCCCCGAGAAGCTAGCCACGTTGGAACTGCTTGATGATTTACGCGTGTTACCGCCGGATGAATGGTTTCCACCGCCTCCACCGTTGTTAGCAGGTTTTGATCCGCCACCCGAGAATGTAGCTGCGATATCGTCAACTTTTTTACGTAAAAAGTCATCGTCGGCAAGCTCCATGGGTATAACGCCTTTCGATTCCAGGTCGTTTACATCAATGATAATATTACGGGTATCACCTTGTTGCAGCCCCTGGATAAATTTCTGTAGTTCCTGGTTCCCGGCCTGGAAAGCCTGGTCTGCCGACATGATGCTGCCAAGGCCCCGCCCGCCAATGCCTGTGGCTTCTATGGCGTAATAATAGTTATTAATGAGAACGCCAGGGAATGCGTGTCCCGGTATCAGGAAGATGACCGGATGCAGGCCGGCAGCCTTCAAAACGCTGGCATATAACAGTGAAAGCTCGATACAAAGCCCCGTATTACCTGTAATCACCTCACGCGGCAGGCGGGCGGCTTGTACCAGCGATTTAACATCGCCCATTTTTTGTGGAACACCCTCCGTGCCGCTGTATACCATACCGCTTATTCGCGTGGCTTCATAAAGCTCCATCAGGAACTTCACGGCGCCTGCCTTTGCTTTTTCCGGATCGCTTTCAACCGAGGCCTCTTCACCCTGCATCAGTTTGTCCTGCACCTGCGAGGTGTAATATTTCACAATAGGGTCCTCCGGCGTTACCAGGCAGGGCAGCAGCTGTGTATTGTGCATGCCATCGAGGTAATTAGTGGCCTCGTCGGCAGGTATATCGGTGTAAACGAAGTCGTTACGACCCATCATCGTGAAGGAGAATGATTCCTTCTTCACTTTGCCACTATTGTATTCTATTTTTACATCGCCATTTTCCTGCGATTGCGTCATTTTTTTGACGATCTCATCCTTGAAATGCGGGTAACACCTGATCACCACATGCTGGCCGGGATAGATGATGGGGATGGTTTGCAATTCGGTCCAGTCGATGTAGCCGGGGATATCGTAAGATACCTTTACGTCGTGCATGGCCGAGGTACCCTCGTTGGTCATCAGCATTTTAAAGAAGTAGTACTCGCCCGATAGCGCCTGTGGATTTGCGTACACCTTGTAAACAGACGGCATGACGTAGCTCGTGTTGCTGATCTTAACTTTCAGGTCGTCTTTCCCGAAATTAAAGAAATACATGGCAAGGCTTACGAGGCCAAGAAATCCAAGTACTGCCGGTAAAATGATTTTTTTCATACTAAAATTTCGTTTTGGTTTGGGTGATAGCAGGGGCGGATCTGTTTCAGAGCCACCAAAAAAGAACGGGCCTATTGTTTTTATTCGCAGAGAAAGTGTCCGTGCCCTATAAATATCAGCACTATTAAACAAAAATACAATACTCCAAATGGGTTATTTATCACGCTAAAACCCTAATTTACAGGGGTATAAATTTCTTAAAGGTTATTTTTGTTTACCTATGATTAAAATATAAGATAGCTTATGGTAGAGAGGTTAATACCAGCAAACGACAGGCAAAAGATGGCACGGACAAGAGCAACTCCTTACAACAGTACGCCATCGATTCCGGCTCAATTATCTTTCGTAATCTTCACCCATTGATCCCACAGGTTGGGGTATTTGAAGTCGCGGCCGCAATCCCATTCCCAGCCTTGTTGGTGGCCGTTTCTGGTAATAACCGTCAGGTCGGAGAGGGTGCGGTAATAGCCCAGGTTGTATATCCGGCCATCGTTAGGTATGGTCACGTCAAAACTGTACGAATAGTCTGTTTGCCCCGAAATAACCTTCAACGAAATCATATTTTCGGGCGAGTGATTGACCATTTTGAGCAGGAAGAAGTTGGGCCCTATCTGTAACGGGTAAGTAATGTTGTGCCACGAACTGACCGTTGTATCAATGTGCCACTCCATATTTTGACCCAGCACACCTCCATCATCGCGGAGCACATAAGTACTTGCCTTGGTTTGCAGGTGATACTTGTTCCTGGCCCGGTACTCGATCGAATCGCCTACCGGGATCTTGGTCAGATTGCCGTCCAACTCTATATAAACCGGGGTAAGGGTATAGTTTCTGAACCAGATGACATGCTTTTGCACGGTAGCCTTATAAATAAAAAAGAGGACGATGAGCAGGGCAATACCGGCGAGAGTAAAGATCAACGGCTTTTTAGACGAACTGCTGTTTCGCGGGCCCGGCGGGAACGGTGGCTGCGGGTTAGGCCGCGGCGGTGAAGGCGGCGTTACAATATCCTGCGAAATTATAGGTGGTGGCGGAGCAGGCTTTTGGTTTATTGGTGGCTTATCTTCAGCAAGAGGGAGTTGCGGAGCAGGTTCTTCAAACGGTTTTTCCTGCATAGGCGCAGGTATTACAGGCTTTTCTCCGGGCTCAGGCTTGGTGAGCGTAGACGGTTCGGGTATTACCGGCGGCGATTGCGGCGTTTCATCTGGCTTCGGCGGAGGCGCCGGCAACTCGCGGCCGAGCAGCGATGCGCAATTGCGTGCCAACTCGTCAAAATAATTTTCGGGTGCGCTTTCTAATGCGTCCAGCCATTGGTAGGCGCCCAGGTAATATTCAAGCGCCTGTTCGGGCTGCACATCCTGTATCCTGAAGGGGAGTATATTGGCATCGTTCTTAAAGGCCCTTTCAACCTCTATCCTCACATGGTTGGAGCGATTGGCGTTTTCGCTCAGGATAACCACCATCACTGCCGACGATTGTATGGCGCTGATGATGGAAGCCGCGTAATCCCGGCCGGGCTGGATATCGCGCGACGCTTCCCAGCAGCGAAATCCCCTTTTTTCGAGAAAAGAGCACATAGTCAGTGCCAGTGTCGCATCTTCCCGGGCATGGCAAATAAACAGGTCGTTCTTTTTTGGCGGATTGTCTGCGATCATGCGGTTAATGGTTTGTTATTCCGATTTCCTCAATGTCACCCAAATAACAGATATGAAGATATTTAATTTTTTTATCACTATAAATTATCGATTTCGATAAAAAAGTAATTTTTTTGTGGCGAATTCGAAATAAGGGCACTTTTTGTGTTAAATCACCATCGGGTTCATAATTAATGATTCGAAACATCGTTATCAGCGTAAATATTTTTATATGAATAGACTTCGACTACCTGTTATCTTAATTTTATCTGTTGCAATTGCCATAGTCATCCAGGGTTGTAATAAAGACACCGTTACTGCCACCGCCTATACTACAGCGGCTTTCCAGGCCAATATCAACGGCGCTACCTGGGCGCCCGACACTTTGAGCACCGCTATTACCTATGACCCCACGGCGCAGACCAAAACTTTATCGTGCACAGGGACAAAAGCTCAGAAGCAGGTAATTTTTTCGATTACGATCCCAAATTCGACCAATACGAATGATTTTCCTACCGGTATCTATACCGTTGACAATAACCTGGTAAAGGCACAGTACAATACCCAGCAGCTACAGGATGGCGCCTATGTATTTTTACCGCATGGCACCGTACAGCCAGGCGGAGGGTCAATTAGTATTACGGCGATTGATCCGGCAAAAAATACCATCACCGGAACGTTCAGTTTTTATTCGCGAACTACCAATTATGATGGTTCGGGGAATGTGATCTCCATAAGCGTCGACAATATCACTGGCGGCGAGTTTACCGCTACCCCGTATATATTTGGCACCAACGCACTTTAATTATAGTATAAGCATCTCTCATAGTATAACATGAAAAGAATTTTCATCATAGTATTTCTACACGGTACCATAGCCATTTCTTTCAGCGCCAGCGCGCAGGTAAAGAGTTACGTCGCACTTTATGGCGGTATTTCTAACCCGTCGGGTGCCTATGGCAGCACCGACTACAACAATAACCAATCGGGCTTTGCGAAGAGGGGAATCACTTTCGCCGTAGATGGCGCCGTTTACCTTTATAAAAACCTTGGTATTGGCTATACGCTGTCTTTCCAGGACCAGGGCAAACTGAATTACAACGATACTTACAACCTGGCAACGGGTTATACTACCTCATATAACGCCGACCAGGCCAGTATTGACGCTTACGATCGTTTTCACAGCATAAACCTGCTGATAGGACCGCAATACTCATTCACCTATCATAGCTTTATTCTCGATTTGCGTGCCTTTGGCGGCGTGGTTGATGTATCATCAACTCCTGAAACCAAAATCACCCTGAGCGGCATACCCGAGCAGGTAGCTCCTTTTTATCAGCGCCGGTCGCACGGTACCAGCTTTGGCTACGGCGCCAGCGGAGGCTTACGCTATAAACTGGGCGATAGCTGGACCATTGGTATCAAGGGCGCCTACATTTCATCTGATGGTACATCCGTAACTACCGAAGGAAGGGTGTTTACCGAGGGCCGGGTAGTAACCAAATTGCCGATCAGGGAATTCCAGACAACATTTGGGTTTAGCCTGAGCTTCTGATCCGATCGTGTCTTGTCGAAATAAAAGCCTGTCGTGTATAACGGCAGGCTTTCTTTTTTTGTCTATAGAGGTATTGATTAACCTTTCGGTGTGGCACCAGGGTAACCCGTAAACTGATGGCTCCTGAAATACAGACAATTGATGCTGCGCTTTTGAAACTTCAAAATGCAGGCCAGTGGTGCTGTAGTCACCTCATTTTAAAAGCACCATACCGTTATAAGTTAATGTGTTTGTGAGGGTTACTTAAATAAGGTGCAATTTTTTAGGGATTTTTTGGCATAAGGCATGGTGTTATTTTTTGTATACAACCTATTGGTATAGTGTCCCTTAGCGGGGACTAAACCAAAAGGCCGGCTATTGCCGGCCTTCGTTATAATTATCCCTTCATCCACAGCTTAAGCCGACGGAGGGCTGGTAGTTGACGGTGGATTAGGGCTTGGGCTTGGATTCGGGCTGGGCGTTGGGCTCGGACTCGGATTTGGCGGATTCGGGCTCGGGCTCGGCGTTGGATTTGGAGCCGGCGTTGGTGTTGGCGTCGGGGTAGGACTTGGCACCGGTGGATTTGGGTTCGGATTTGGCGGATTCGGACTCGGGGCCGGTGTCGGATTTGGCGCCGGCGGATTTGTAGGGTCCGTTTTCTTCTTCTTATCCTTGGTTTTCGATGGTATCGTATCTGTTACGGCGACCGGTTTACCGATGGCCGTTAGATGACTTCCTGTAGTACGATCGCTTTGCGCGGCAGCCAGCTCGAACAATCCTGCCAGGGCTCCTGCCAATATAAAAACACTTAGCTTTTTCATAATTATACTTATTTTGATTGGTACACTATTGCAACAGGAGCCGCTATACAATGTTTTGATTAATTTTATTTCGTTGTAATTTATATGGCAAAAGATATTTTGAGCATATGAATCACCGGGGCGTATCCAATTCGTGCACCTGCGCCACATAAGCGGGTGGAAGCACGGCCAGTTTCAGCAGGTTTTGCAAGCGCAGCAGCCTGGAAAATTTATAAGTGTATACCACCGGCAATAACCATTTGATCCTGGCAAAACCGAGTTTTTGACTGATCTGCACCGGCGCTACCAGGGCCTGTGCCTGCCGCAGCACCAGGTAGCGGGTTGGACCCAGGTGTTTTTTATATTGCTTAAAAAGATCGGGTGTAAAACGGCTGTAATACAGGCCCTCCCGCAGTTGTTTTTCGCGATCGTTGAGGTATGTTTTATAGTTGTGTGCCAGGCCCCTTAGCTCCATCCGCTTTCCGACCCTATAAAACACATCGAATACTTCTTCCTGCTCGGCCCGGCTAAGTTTTCGTTCCATCAGCTCAAACGCCCGGATCGAGTAATCGATCAGCATATAAAGCACTTCAAGATAAGCCTCATCCGGTATCTGCGCCCCACGGTTTACTTCGACGCCCTTGTGAATTGCCGTTATATGGTCAATAGATCGCATCGCAGCATCCTGCTCCGAAAAAATGATCTCGCGCGAATAGGCTACCGTACTGAATAATCGCCCAAGCGGATCGGCAGGCAAACGACCGGTAAAATATAGCCAGTCGACTGCGCGGTTCAGCGTAAATTCAGCCGAGGCCCCCGCGAATATAAACAGGATGGTATCCGCTTTCCCCCAGATTTTCCTTACGATAGAATCCTTTACTGTAAAATCCATAGTCTGTAGTTTAAACGTTTGTTTGCCGGCCACAATATATCCGGGCAAATTCAATTCAAAAAAGTACTTTGAATTACAAAGTAAACAAATATAAAATTAAACTGCAACACTAATTTCGTTTTTAACGGCCCCTTGCTACAGGAATAGCCTGTGGTAAGCTATTGGTGGATTGCGAACGCAACGCAGAAACTACTTTCTGACCTTTGCGCGCCACAACGATGGCATATTGCCACCAATTGCCCGTTGCTAATTGGATATCGGAATTGAGATAATAGCGATTCAGCCCCTTCAGTGTGTTATCCGCATAGCGCATGTTACTGCTGTTGGGGTCATATATTTCGTAATAAAGCTTATCGTCGACTTTTTTATAGCCCTTAACCAGCAAAAAATGACCCCAGGCAGGCGCCGCGGTGTAATAAAATTTATTGGTGTGCTGGGTTAAATCGCTATTGTAGTCCGCATAATACATGTCGAGGCACAGTATTACCGTGTTGCCATGGTCGATGGCGTAAGTGATAACGCCGTCGGCGGTACCAGTATTAAACGGCAGGGTAGTATGGTCGATGGCAAACCGGTCGAGATAATTGTTGATATCATTTGTATACCACCATCCGCCCGATTCAGGAAAGGTATTACGTGCGTCGACCGGGGTTTTGGTAAAAGTCGAATCGGCCCATTTGATAGCCATGGTCGTTACGGTTGGCCCGCAATTGACAGTTTGGTGGGTAGAGCCATCCATCTGGTCGAAATAATAGTTATAGGTTCTGTTCAGGCTGTTTTCGGCGGACACTGTTGCCCCGAGGCCAAATAACTGTAATTCGGTTTCGGCCTGCAGGCGATAGGTGGTTGTGTTGCGTTTATCGCCCGAAGTAACTTTAAAAATACCCGTGCCTTGTGCATTTATGCTGCTGCCCGGCGTTACAGGTACATCGTTGTATGTGGCTGTTGCCTGGTCCGACAACGTAAAATTGACGGTAACACTACTCATTTTGAGCGTATGTGGCATTACGACAGATATAAGGTCGGCGGTGTTGTCGACCTGTGTGTCCGAATACTGGCCGGAGACGCTGAAGCTTAACAAGCCAGAGCCCATTGACGACTTTTGCTCCTTTTTGCAGGAGACGACCGCAAGTAAAATGATAAATAAAGATAAGTAATGCCTTTTTCGCATAACCGGTAGGCTTAAAATCAGCGGGG
>Ga0206934_1284_pt1 | contig 11475 bp, 6 predicted proteins | sample Alteio_BWOrgHeat_16_FD_152932 | JGI IMG/M metagenome (GOLD analysis project Ga0206934, IMG submission 152932) | Enriched cells from forest soil in Barre Woods Harvard Forest LTER site, Petersham, Massachusetts, United States -... | ecosystem: Environmental > Terrestrial > Soil > Temperate forest > O...
GTAAAGGCCATAGCCCGCATGAACGACGGTTTTGTTGTCAATTTGATAAGCAAACCCCACACGTGGTTGTGCCATCGTGAAGCGCGTGTCCGCCAGACGGTCGCAGTTACAGGTATTGGGACCATGTCCTTGATAGACGAGCGCGCCGAGGATGTTATTGGCGCCGGGATTTGGAACGGTGGGCTCGAAGCTCGAAGCGACATGAACCCCGTTGACTCCGTTGTGAACTGTTAAAGTCCACGGAATGTCATAGCGGAATCCCAGGTTGAGTGTCAGCTTGGGTAGTACCTTGTAGTTGTCTTCGATGTAAGTGGCCATGTACTGGAAGCGGTTCTCGGCTCCAAAGGGGTTGTCAACCTGCTGCACAGTGTCGAATGCGCCTGCCATCAGGCTGGCGAAACCATCTCCCGTGTTGCCATCCCCGGGGAACGCTGTTTCGGTTGAGTTCATCGCGTCCACAATGCCATCCAGTGATTTGACATTGCCTTCGATCCTGTCGTATTCCCCGCCTATCTTCATCTGATGCTTCCCCTTCTGCCAGGACAGGAAGCCGCTTTCAATGTAAGTATTCTCGGAATTGGTTGAGCCGCCGCCGCCGCCCGTGCTCGCATAGGGGCAGAGGTTAAGGTTGCAATAGAACTGCGGCGTGATGGGAAGCGCGTTTGGAATGCCGAAAGTGTTTACCTTGTCGCTATAAGGCGCCGTGCCGTTCTGCGTGTCGTAGTTGTATCCAAAGCCCAGGTGCAGTAGGAGCAACGGAGAGAAGGTGTGGTCATATCCTAGTCGCGCAAGCGCAAGCTTGTTGTCCCCGATGCCGGCGCCGTAAGTTGCGATGGGAGCCAGGAAGATGGTGTTGTACGAAGCGGTATTGATGGGCCCCATCGAGAAAAACCCGTGGAATAGGTTTTTGCTATTCAGATTATAGTCAACCCTGCCGCCCCAGCGGTCTTCCACTACGTTGTTAACCCCGGTAGTACGGAAGTTATTGATCAAGTTACCGTTGATTGGCTGGGGGAGATACTTGATGTATTCCTGTCCTACGGATGAGATCTGGCTGGGTGGAATCACGTTCGGAGTTCCGTTGTTCTCATACTGGGTGCGAGTACACTTCCCCGTGCTGTCGCAGACCGTAGACCTTGGATCGTAGATGTTTTTCCCCAACGCGGAAAAGTCGCCAGTGCGCTCAGCGACAGTGGGAATGGTGGTCAGGCTGTTCGTTACTCCACCCGCCAGCCGGAATCCACTGTAGAAGGCGAAGAAGTACAGCTTGTCATTCCCGAAAAGATGCGGGATTCGGACAGGTCCGCCGACATTGACACCAAACTCATTCTGATGCGTAATCGGTGTGGTCTTAGCGAAATATCCAGCCGCGTCGAGATCGGTATTTCTCAGGTAGTCGTATGCTTGCCCATGAAATGAATTCGTACCGTTGCGGGTGGTGTAAGTCAGGTTTCCGCCGGGCGTGCGGCTGAATTCGGCCGAGAAGTTGTTTTGCACCAAAGAGAATTCCTGCAAGGCCTCAACCGGTACCGGCTGAATGCGATAGTCGCCACTCTGGTTGGCAGAGATGAAGGGAATGCCGTCATACATAACTGCACCGCCCCATGCCTGGCCGCCGCTGATCGTAGTCGAGAACTCCTGCCCTTGCGCCCCGGTCGATCCGTATCCAATGGCTGCGGTGTCGGCGACACCCGGCATCAGGTCGGCGATGCTGGTTACGCTGCGCGCCGCTCCAGTCATGGCGATGGGCAGATCGTCGAAGGTCTGCTGATCGATCGTGGTCGCGGCCTGGGAGGTCGTTGTCTCGAGTTGGCTGGTCAAAGCCTCGACTTTGACCGTGGAATTGGCTGCCCCAACCTTCAAAGTTTCATCCACATCGACTGTTTTGTTGAGTCCGACAATTACATTTTGTTGCTGTGTTTGTGCGAATCCAGGTGCGATGATCACCAACGTATAAGTTCCCACTGGGACCAGCGGAAATACATACTCTCCCGACGAGGAGCTCTTGGTGCTGAGCGTTGCACCGGTATCATTGCTCGTCAAAACAAGATCGGCATTTGGAACGGCCGCCCCGGATGGGTCGTGGATGGTGCCAACAACAGAACCTCCACCAGCTTGCCCGAATAAGTTGAAAGCACCGGAAGATACGACCGCGAGCACTGCAAGAATCAAAATCCGATACGGTCTCATTGCGTCTCCTCACTCGTAAACATGCCTGACAACCGGCTCGGCCCTCAATTAACCTCTCCAGATCCTCGGGACGCCTTGCCGATTCTTACTACGGCCAATCGCGACTGGACATCAACTTCGCAACCTCTATCACGCGGCATGCCAGGAAGATCGTCTTTGTCGATGTCACCGGAAACTTTCCGCGCAGAGTTATCGCCTGAAACTTACGCAGTCAGAGGGCACGGGCGTAGCCATGTCGCCCAAATCAAGGTACCGGCAAATAGCCTCATCCATCGAGCAGAAGCAGCCGTAATAACCACTGAGTCAATTTGTTTTCTATCGAATTGGGGGAAGCACTCGCCCGTCCAAGCGGGCCGGTTTTTTAATGGGGAAACGTTATCTGATCGCTTACTCGCTTGTCAACTAGTAAAATCCAGGTTCCCGCAAACAATGGCGACATGCAATTCCGTCATCAAAACAATACAGTTAGTCACAAAATTGAATCCTCTAAAGGTCAGCACTCAATTTGGTTTATCGAGTTCATTGAGCTTTCGTAAGCGCTTAGCGATCGTATGTTGGTGTGTCTGGATGGAGATCCGGCGGTCTCAATCATGCCGTTTGAACTCGATCTCGATGCGGAAAGTAGCAAAAATTGGGAACCGGGCACACATTCACGCGAGTGTGACAGGATCGTTGTCAGACTGATCTCCACCAGGTTCCACCGATCGATCGCGAGTTGCTTGGTTTCGGCACTGCCGACAGCCTGATTCAGAGCGCCCGCCGCCTCACTCCGATCGCTTCACCATGTTCGCTTGGCGACTCAGTCCCTTCGGAGGGAGATCTCGACACAACCTGGGTATCGCGATACCCTTTCGAGCAGGGTGAGTCCGGCTTGGGCGAGTTGCTTCGCCTCGACGCGAGCCATATGAAAGTAGTTCTGCAATTTTGAAGCCTGGAGCGACCAGAACTGAGAGTTGACCTTCCGCTTGCGAAGAGGCAATGGGATTGGTGGATTTGCGTAACAAGACGAAATCGAAGTGGACGTTTGTGGCCGGATGCGCCCTTGTCTTTGCTTCCGTTGTATGGAGCGCACCCCCGATTCCCGAGAAGCAGATTGAAGCCAAGCAACTGATTGACGCGCGGAAACTCGACAGCGCGGAGAACCTTATCGTCGCCGAAATGAAGAACGCGCCCCGCGACGCGGACTGGATCACTCTCCTTGCCGAAGTCCGTTTGGGCCAAAACCGCACCCGGGAGGCACTGACCCTCATCGCCGATGCGAATCTTATCGCCGGCGACTCCGCTACCCGCCTTATGCTCATCAGCCTGGCAATGAGCCAGGCGGGACACATGGACCGGGCTGAGCCTCCGATCCGCGCCGCCATCCGCCTCGACCCCAAGAATGCAACCGCGCACTACTTTCTCGCTCGTCTACTGTATACAGACAATCGATTCGACGAAGCGATTGAGGAGACGCAGAAGACCATCGACCTTGCACCGGAATTTGTTCGTGCATACGAAAATATGGGGCTTTGTTACGAGGGAAAATACCGGAAGGACGAAGCGGAACAGTGGTATCTGAAGGCCATCGAAGCCGAATCGACCAGCCAGACCAAGTCCGAGTGGCCGATGATCGATCTGGCCGTCTTGTTAATGCAGCAGAATCGCAACCAAGAAGCGAAGCCGTATCTCGACCAGGCGTTCGCCATCAATCCGCAGAACACGCAGACGCTGGTCCAACTGGGTTCTCTGTACGAGGCCAACGGAGATATCAAGAATGCATTGGATGAGTATCGCGCCGCCATTCGCAGCGAGCACTCCAATCTGCAGCCCGGCCTGGCAAGTGCCTACTACAAAGCCGCCCGCGTGGCCAGAAAACTTGGCTACACCCAGGAATCTCAGCAATACTTCAAGAAGTTCAATGAAGTCCAACCCAAACACTAAACGTCCCGCATTGCCTCGCAGTATGCAACGCAGCAAGCGCGCTGGAAGTCCGGTATGAGTGCGCGAAGCTTTCTGCAATCTTGGCTCTGGTGTGTCGCTTTCGCGTGCGCCGCGCAGCAGCAACCCGCGTACCTCGATCGGTTGCTGAATGAAGGCGCGGCTCTAAATCAGCAAGCCGACTACGCACGCAGCGTTCCGCTGCTCCGCGAGGCCACCACTCTCGCGCCGCAGAATGCCACTGCCAACTATCTGCTCGGCGTCGCACTGCTCCAGTGCGGCCATCCGGCCGAAGCGGTGGTTCCTCTGCGCGTGGCCGCCCGGGTAAATCCCGTGAATGAAGCGGCGGAGGGTTATCTTGGCGACGCGGAGATGGAGTTGAAAGAGTTTCCTCTCGCCGCGGAAGCCTTCCTCACTGCAGTCTCGCGCGCACCGGACTCCGAACAAACTCTGGTCTGGTGGACCGATTTCAGTCTCGAACGTTTTCGCAAGCTCGAATTTTCACTCCGAGCGACGATACGCGGACGCGCTGCGATGCTCGTCGTTGCAGCCGATGCGGACCAGCTTGATTGGAAGAAGAAAGAAGAACTTTTGCAACAGGCCGCCGTATTGGACCCCAGCTTTAATGAAATCCGCGGCAAACTGGGCATTGCGCAGGCGCTGCTCGCTGAGGAGGCCGACGCGGAGGCCAGCCTGAAGTCCGCACAGCAGACCGCTTCCGATGCAATTTCGACACTCGAGCTGGGAGCGCTTGTCGACACTGCCCAGGGACGATGGAGTGAGGCAAACCAAAAGCTTCTCGAACTCGATCGACGCTCGCAGAATGAATTCAACAGAATGGTTGCCGCGTGGCCACAAAAACTCATTCCAGGTCCGGAACGCAAAGATCCCGTGTGGCAATGCCTCCGGGAGAGCCGCGCAAAGTGTCCTTTGATTCAGGTGGAACCTGTCAGGCAGGAAACGGCTTCGGCCGAGCGCGTCTTCGCCGAAGGCCGTTGGGAACAGCTGATCGCCGAGCCGGCACCTCCGGTGAACGATGCCGCCCGGTGGTTCTGGCGGGGAGTGGCCTTCGCGCGACTCGGCGACTGCATCCATGCGATCCCCGCTCTCGAGCACGGACTCAAGCCAGGCGGGGAACCAGGTGCGGCTGAATTGGCCAACTGCTATGAGCATGAAGCTGTGAGAAACGCCGATCACTTGCAGGCCTTAGGGAAGGAAGCGTCGGTTCATCTCATCCGCGGCGACATTCTGCTTTCCATCCGGCTTGATCCTTCGAAAGCCGCCGATGAATACGGGCAGGCATTGCGCCTGAAGCCGAATGATCCCCAGTTGCTCGAGAAACTTGCCGAAGCGTATTTCAGCCAGGCCGAGATAGAAAAGGCTCAGCAAACGGCGCAGCAAGCCCTCGCACTCAATCCCAACCGCAAACAGCTTCTGCGCCTGTTAATCCAGGTTGCCCTGAGCGAGCGCGATTATCCGACTGCGCATTCTCTGCTTGGCCGCCTTGCTGCGATTGAGCCCGACGATGCCTGGATCGGCGTCCAACAAGCGACCGCATACGCGCAGACCGGCCACCCCGAAGAAGCGGTGCAAACGTTGCAACCCGCATTGGACGCTGGTTATCCGGACGAAAAAGGATCGCTGCACGCACTGCTCGCCGCGCAATTTCGCAAGCTCGGCCGCATCGACGATGCCCGTCGCACAACAGCAGAAGCGATCCGCCTGGCTGACGCCTTTGCCCGGCAGAATGAGAACCCAGCGGCGAACGACCCGACTACGGAAACGCAGCCGCACTGAAGTAGGCCAACCGCCTTTGGTCGCCCTCTTCTGTTGTCAACTTCCTGCAGCGGCTCATAGAACTCGGCGTCCGACTAGGCAGTGCTATTTGGAGGGCATAAAGTTATCCGCTGCCGTCACGCCCTCGGTCTTGACGTCCGGATCCAGTCGATAAGGAACCTTGGCCTCGTGGAAGTCGTTGCCGACCAGATGAATGTTGTGAGTGTTAGCTCCAACAATCTTCAGGAAAAGATTTGTGCCTGGCGCCGCGTCCATGTTGCGCAGCGTGGCGTCGGCCACCCGGTCCAGAATGACGGCAGGAAGATCGCGTTCAGGCCGCGCGGATATTCCCGAAAATCCGTCCACGTGAAGCCCGTCAATGTCCTCAAGCGAGAGCGCGCTCTCCCACTTATCGTAACCTGGCCTCTGCCAGTTCACCTCGATGTTCCGCAGTTTCAGGTCGTTGATCCAGCGAAAGCTCATTGCATTCTTCGCTGTGTCATAAGGCGAATCGGGATTGCTGGAAATGAAGAACTTGATATTCTCCAGGGTCACACCGCTCAGCCAGCTTTCCGGGTGGCCGTAAATGGTCGACTCGCCCTGGCAATGTATGATGACGTCGCGAATGATTACGTTGTGGATCGACCCGGGACCAGGTTCGTTGGGATTGCGCGCCTCGTCATTCCACTCGCTCTGCCGCCGGATCTCGAAGTTGAAAGCATTTGCGTCGCCCGCCCAAAACCAGTCGAACCGGTGCAGGTCCATGGTGATATTCGAAATCACAACATTGCTGATCTCGCCGCCCGTTGCAATCTGCAGAGTCAGACCACGATTGGAATCGAAGATGGCGCAGTTAGTAATCAAGATATCGCGAATTACAAGGTTATTGCCTTCGCTGAACTTGATTGCCGCCGAGGCCGAAGAAAGGCGGCAGTTGGTCACGGTGATGTGTTCGCATGGCGAAGTCGGCCCCCACTCATCGATTCCGCACACAAACACGATGCAGTCGTCACCCGTCTCAATCGTGCTGTTTGAAATGCTCACATCCTTGCAGCTGACGATATCGATTCCGTCGGCCCACACTGCTTCATGCAGACTGGTATAGATGTAAATGGCATCTACAACCACTCTGGAGCAGTCGTAGAAAGCGAAGGTCCAACTGAATGACCGGACAAAGGACACGCCCGTGATGCTCACGTTCTTCGATCGTCCCAGCCATATCAAGTGAGGATAGACCGTACGCGTGCCGTTGCCGACAGGATAGGAGCGCATCTGCGATTTGCCCGAGGCGACAATCAGCTTCTTGTGCAGGAATGACCGCTCGATGGTATCGGGGGCCCAGAAGTACTTTGCCTGGCCATCCACGGTGCCGCGGCCTCCAATGGAGATATCTTCAAGATCCTCACCAAAGAACAACGCATCCTTCGACTTCACCTTTTGCGAATCGAATGCTGCCGGATCCTCCGACGCAAAAAGGGTCGCGCCCGACTCGATGTAAATATTCACATGGCTGTGCAGCCGCAACGTCCCCGATGTGTATTCGCCCGGAGGAAGATACACCACGCCTCCGCCGGCCGCAGTGGCGGCGTCAATCGCCTTTTGAATTGCCGAGCCAGCATCATTCTGCTTATTACCTGTCGCTCCATACTCTTTGACATTGAAGACCGTCATCATCCCGCGCGACTGTCCCTGATTTCCCGCATACAGGCAGGACCGCGCGGCTAGAAAAGCAAAAAACAGCATCATGGATTTGGCCCAATCAAACCGTCGCATCAAACTCCTATCCTTTCCGATAACATCCTTCTGTTGTGACACAAGGTCTCCCTCAGAGTGAGGAACATTCCACAATCACTGTGGCGCCATTGAGACCTTCCGACGTGGCCCGCAGCGCAATGTGACCCTTGCTTCCCAGCGGCCGCAGCACCGCCAGGCATCTGCCGTGAAACGTCCTGCAGACCGGCTGACGAAAGCTCGCCACGTCTTTCGGATTGGCGTTTCCGACGGCAGCCAGTTCGCCCGCGCCGTCGACTTGGAAATCGATTCTGCGCACGATATCGGGCACTGCCGCTCCCGCCTCATCGGTGATCTCAACCATTACAAAAGCCAATTCCCCCCGGCTGGCGCGAATTTTCTCGCGGTCCACTTTCATCTGGAGCTTTGCTGCGTTGCCAACCGTCTTCAAGACCTGGGAAGCGATTTCGGTTCCATCTTTGAGGGCAATCGCGTGCAATTCCCCGTCGACGTAGGGCACATCGAATTCAGCAATCAGCCTAGCCGATTCGGGAACCGGCTTCTCGCCGATTTCCTTGCCATTCAACAGCAGTTTCACCCGGTCTCCGTTGGTGAACACCCGCACTTTCAGCGGAAAGCCTTCGTAGCCCTTCCAACTCCAACTGCGCAGTTCGTCGCGCCAACCCCAATTAGCCAAATCTTCGGTTCTCCCCCGCGGCAGCGGACGCTGCACAGCAATCTCCAATTGGCTGCGTCCCCACAAAACATCGCGATAGTAGGATTGCGCCTTCTTGTCCCCGATCAGATCGATGTCGCCGCAATAGGAGTTGAACCACGGATACTGCTGGCGCCACCATCCCGGCGTCTGGGAAAGAATCGAATGCCCGATCGCCGACTCGCCAAGGTAGTCAATCGCGGTCCACACAAAGTCGCCCAGTACATAACTCAATCGTTCCGCGCTTCTCCAGCTGTCACACGCCTCAAACGGAAACGACTCCGTGCCCATCATGATTCGATTCGGAAAGCGCTTGTGATCGATCTCGTACTGCTGCCACTGATAGTTGTAGCCGCCCACATCGAGATGCAAAAACGCCGGATCATTCGCCTGCCATTCCGGCAGGTTGTGATCGTAGGGACCCGGCACGGCCATGGTGACCGGCCGCGATGTATCCATGCCCTTCACCGCATCGCGAAGTTGTTTTGCAATGGCAACACCCGATGGATCGTGGCGCTCATCAAGCTCATTGCCGATGCTCCAGAAGAGGATGCTGGGATGGTTCCGGTCGCGCATCAGCATTGCCTTCACGTCGCGCTCCCACCACTCCGCAAAGTAGACGTGATAATCGTCGACGTTCTTGCCCAGCTTCCAGCAGTCGAAGGCTTCGTCGATCACCATTATCCCCAGCCGGTCGCATGTATCGAGAAACATCGGCGACGGCGGATTGTGGCTGGTGCGAATGGCATTGAACCCGTTCGATTTCAGAATCTCCACGCGCCGCTCTTCGGCACGGTCAAACGCGGCCGCGCCGAGAATGCCATTGTCGTGATGCACGCAGCCGCCCTTCAGCTTTACTGGCTCGCCATTGATGCGCAGCCCATGCTCAATATCCACCTCGATGCTGCGAATGCCGAACGAGACCGTCGATCGATCAACTGCTTTGCTGGCAATCAGGACTTCAATCTCGGCCCGATACAGATTCGGATTCGCCGGCGACCAAAGCTGCGCATCCCTCACATCGAAGGTCTGAGACACATTGGATTTGTTCCCCGCCGGCAAGTCGATTGCCTTCTCGTCGTTTGTTGTGGCTTCTCCCTTCGGCCCAAAAATGCGCGTGCGAATCGTCGCCGCTTGTTGCCTCTTGCCGCGATTCTGTACTATCAGGGAAACTTCAACCGTCGATAATTCGCGCGACACCGTCGGCGACTTCAATGCCACGCCCCATGTTGGAATTCGTATGTCGCCAGTCAGCGTCAGCCATACATGCCGGTAGATCCCCGAACCCGAGTACCAGCGGCTGTTCGCGCCTTCGTTGCGCACCTTCACCGCGAGCACATTCTCACCATCGTGTTTCAAGAACGGCGTCAAGTTATAAACAAACGGTGTGTACCCATAGGGATGGCTGCCGAGGGAGTGGCTATTGATCCACACTTCGGAGTTCATGTAAATGCCATCGAATCGAACTTCAGCCTGCGTATTCCCGTTTGCCAGCGCTAATCGAAAGCGTTTGCGATACCACCCAGTACCACCAACAACCCAGCCTGTAGCCTCTTGTCCCGCACTTAACGCCACGTCGAATGGGCCTATGCGCGTGGGCGTATTGCCTCCCACCCATATCGTCCCCTCGCCGGCATCAGCTGTGGGTGTCAAATCCTCAATACTCCAGTCATGCGGAAGATCCACCGTTCGCCAACTCGAGTCATCAAAGCCCGGTTTCTCCGCACCGGCAATATCTCCACGAAAGAATCTCCAGTTCTCATCGAACACCTGTTCGCGTACACGATCTGAAATGGGCGCGCCTTCATGTCCGCGATCAGGCCCCAAACCTTGCCGTTCCTGGGCGTTCGCAGTCGGCAGCGCGAGCAATGGCAATGCCCCCACCGCCCCGAGCCCCTTCAGCGCATCGCGCCGGCTGATTTGGATGGAAACAAGGTCAATTCTCTTAACTGGAGGCACCAAAGAATCCTTCCATGAACCACTCTCTTCACCATAAGCGCTTAAGCGCGTCGAAAACAAGCCGCACTTGAACGAATGGGGTCAATTCGACTTGCTAACCCGGGGCGCCAATCCCGACGGACCTTCAACTCACCTTGATATACATCGCCGTATACCGACTTGGTTTCGCAAGCACAATCCGAACTCTTCTCGCATCGCGGATCACCGCAGCCTCTCGAATCGCAGGCCAGACAACGCGCGCTGCCGTCACCTGCAATCGAGCCGCGTCCAGAGTGATCTCGACATCGGGTGTCTGCCGCATTTCCCCCTTGGTCGCCAGTTGCACCGTATCTAGAACCTGGACGAGGATCAACCCTTTCTCCATGTCATGAAATAAACTGCCGTGAACAAATTCCGAGTGAGGAATTGTGCGCATTTCTGCAAGGGGCTCCGGCGCGAGTCTCCTGGCCAGCCACGGAATCCAGGCCTGAATCCATTCCGCCCGCCACTCCATCGCCCAGAAAATCGGCGCGCCGATATACAACGACTGTCCCTTGCCGAACCGGTTGAACGCAACCGCCGTGCCCGCCATCTCCGCTCCGGGAGGAGGCGCTCCCCATCCCACCCACTTGTTGTGCGGAACATCTTCGGCAAGCAGCGGCAGCCGGTACCGCATCACCACCTCCGCCGTGGTTTCCTTCATCGTCACGAACGGCCCCGGCAGCCCCACCGTACCCTGCGCGATCAACTCCGCGAGCGGATGCCCGGCAGTTTCAAGGTAGGTGGAAACCGCATTCCCCTCGCGCTGCTTCCCAGTCGCGTCGAATGCATACGCCGTCTCCAAACCGACATAGTCGACTCCCAGCACATCGGCAATCGCGAAGTTCCCGCGCTGCCGGTGTTCTTCATCCAGCAAGCCGCAGCGATAACTTGCAATTAAAGTCCCGCCAGCTCGCACCCATTGGCGAATCGTCTCAGCCTGGTCCGCTGAGAGCACACTCACTTCGGGAAGTACCAACACTTCGAACTGACTCAATTCCTCCAGCAGTAGTTTGAAATCGGGCAGGCTCTCCACCGGACGCCCGGCGAACGTCATCGTCTCCAGCGCCCCAACTGTGGAGCGTCGAAAATCCTGCGGCCGCTTATCCGCCTCGAGTTCCCGGCGGGTTCCTTCGCTGTAAAGCACCGCGGTGCTCAGAAGCGGT
>Ga0206934_1285_pt1 | contig 11419 bp, 11 predicted proteins | sample Alteio_BWOrgHeat_16_FD_152932 | JGI IMG/M metagenome (GOLD analysis project Ga0206934, IMG submission 152932) | Enriched cells from forest soil in Barre Woods Harvard Forest LTER site, Petersham, Massachusetts, United States -... | ecosystem: Environmental > Terrestrial > Soil > Temperate forest >...
TTCATCTAATAGTCCTGCTAATTTGGTTCAGGGTATTGCACCTGGGGTTAGGCACGCATTAAATAGTTAACAATAATTAACTACAAAGAATATGTAATTCTTTACGGTTAATTATTTCCAACTTGGTTTAATTAATCAGGGTTTGTTAACAAATTTAACTTTTATTCCGAATAATACCGCACCGTTTTTTCACCCATTTTTTATCATTATTTAATCAATGGTTAATTTCGGGCGGAAAAGCCGAAGCGCGGAGCATCTTATTTATAATTGGGCCGATCAGGATTACCAACTGGTGCGATTATTTTTCACTCCGCCGGTACGGCAATACGCATTCCTAAAGAATTTTTATTTTCTTTAAAATGTTTTCTCGCCTCGTTCGTCTCTACCTTTAAAGGAGAAAAACATTGATCACCGCCGTAATGCCCGAAGAAAAGCAAAACCATATCATACAGGCTATCAAATCGTATGGTAAAGGCTTGCTGGGCTTTATCCGTAAACGGGTAAAGAGCGATGCCGATGCCGAAGATATCCTGCAGGATGTGTGGTACCAGTTAAGTGCCGTAGTAAATACGGAGCCGATTGAACAAACCGGGGCCTGGCTGTACAAAGTGGCCACCAATAAGATCATTGACAAAAACCGGAAAAAAACCGAGGAACTGCTGGAACTGGCCGCGGGCGATGATGACGAGGATGGCCCCGACTTTCGCGAAATATTATTAACGGAAGGCACCACGCCCGAAACGGAATACATCCGCAACTTATTTTGGGAACAGTTATTTATAGCCCTGGATGAGTTGCCTGCCGAACAGAGACAAGTATTTATTTGGCAGGAACTGGACGGAATCCCCTTTAATGAAATAGCCGAGCGCACCGGCGAAAACGTGCAAACGCTTGTCTCGAGAAAGCGCTACGCCGTGCTGCACCTGCGTAAAAGGCTTAAACAATTGTATGAAGAGTTAACAGACTATTAAAAATTAAAAAAATGAGAGATACAGAATTTGGAGACCGGGCCTATAGATACAGGTACAGTTTCAGAAAGAAAATGATATTTATACCCTTCCTGGTAGTAGGGGCAGCAGCCTTGTTCAGCTATGTTGTAATGCTGTTATGGAATGCACTGATCCCGGATATATTTCACCTGGGGGTTATCACCTTCTGGCAGGCGGCCGGCCTGCTGGTATTAAGCAAAATACTGTTTGGCTTTGGCAAGGGCGGCGGACGTGGCGGCGCGCCGTGGATGCGTCATAAAATGGAGCATTTTAAAAACATGAGCCCCGAAGAACAGCAACGCTTCCGCGAACAAATGCGCGAACGCTGCGGAAAATGGGGAGATCGCCGGGGTCGTCATTTTTGGGACGAGCCTGTAACTACCGGGCCAAAACCCGCCGAAGAAACCCCGAAGCCGACAGAATAAATATTTAATGCAGCTTGTCCAATCCCGGCGCTGCCGGTAGTTATTGGTTATAATAAAGATTTGCCATGGAAATATTGATTTTCAGAACGAATGTCGACACCAAGAAAAAAGTGAGCAGGTTAAAACCTCTGCTCACTTCTGTTGTCGCCATCAAACAATGGAATTTTGACCTTGACGATTGCGATTACGTATTGCGCATCGAAACTACCGGCCTCAACACAAACTACGTTGAAGCCCTGCTTCAAAATGCAGGTTTTGATTGCACGGAGCTCGATTATTGATTGTCTGAACGGAGATTCGCAGGATTTGAATATTGTAAGATTTTGACAGAATAAATTTTCAATTTCGTCACCAAATCTCACCTCGTTACTGGCCATCACACAGGCATCCTATCATCTTCGAATCTAACAAATCTTAGTTCTCATCAATATACCCCATCGCCACCAAAAAATCATCTTCCTTCTTTTTGGCATCGGCCATATCTTCCGGCGTCGCTGCAAAGTCTTTATACTGAACTTTGATGTTTCGCGTAAGCAAATGGCCAACATTCGGATAAATATATAAGGTGCATTTCGCACCTGCTTTAACCGCAGCATCCCGAAATGCAAGAGCATCTTTGGTATACACGATGCTGTCCTGCTCGCCCTGGATGATCATGGTTGGAGGCAAGTGTTTGGTAATATATGCCGACGGCGAATAATCAGGTGCGGGCGCTTTATTCCCCATCAGGCTTATAAAATAGGGGTCGGGGCCCATATTCAGTGCAGGCGAATAGAGCAGCATTAAATTCGGGCGTTCGTTCTCTCCTACTTTCTTCCCGTTCACGATGGGCAGTGTTCCCGCAGCTGCCACTAAATGCCCGCCTGCCGAAACGCCATAGCCCGCCACCCGCTTCGTATCGATACCCAGCTCTGCAGCATGTTCACGCGCCCAGGCGAATGCGGTACAGGCATCGTCTACGCCTTCAATGGGTGTCAGGCCGTTATTGGCCAAACGATACTCTATGGCTATGGCTACAATTCCATTTTCGGCAAATAGTTTCGCCCGGCCAAACATCCACGAGGCATCGCCAAGGCGCCAGGCGCCGCCATGAAACATCAGGATAGCGGGGCGATGGTTGCCGCCGGCGGCAGGTTTAAATACATAAGCTTTGAGTGACAGGTCGCCAACGTGGCGGTAAACAAACGAGTCGGGTAAAGCATCCTGGCGAAGCGCCTGGCCGGCAAGTGCCGAATTTATTGCGAAACACGCAAGAAAAAATAATAAGTTAAAACGTTTCATGAAGCGATCGGATTTTGTCTAAGAGACGTCATTATACACCGCGCGTTGCATGCTCACGGATAACGCTTCATGCTCATCATGATCACCGTTGCGCAAACCAGGAATATGGCAATAAGGAACACTATCATGATAATTTTGATTATGATGATGGAAAAAACTGATAAAACCGATGGAAAGACTTACGAAGTTTTAGAAACTTCGTAAGTCTGAAATGGTATTAGTTGAAAGCGTTTTTCAGCTGGATGTATTTACTCACATCCTTGGAAACAAAGCCTTTTGCTTTCATTTCCTTAACATATTCGGGTGTTACGCCGGTGGCTTTTAGCGACGTAGCTTCATTTGGTGTAATATCGGGGAACCCGATGTCCTTAAATCCTTTAATGAAATCAGGCGTCACATGCATAGCCTTGAGCGAACTTAATTGGTTCATGGACAATTTCCTGTAACCGGCGTCCTCAAAACTCTTAATATACTCGCCGTTGATGCCCAGTGCCTTGGCCGACTCAAGCTCATTGAACGATAGATTGGTGTATCCTATGTCCGCAAAGCTTTTGATAAAAGCTGCATTAATACCGAGCGATTTGGCGCTCGATAATTGATTGATCGTCGGGTTCTTAAAGCCCATTCCCTCAAAGCTTTTAATATAGGTAGCTGTAATTCCCAGCGCTTTGGCTGATGACAGGTCGTTGGCGCTCAGGTCTTTGTACCCTATTTCCTGCAGGCTCTTTACATAATCAGGAGTTACTCCCACTGATTTCAGTGAAACCAGCTCATTAGCCGGTATGCTCTTATAACCTATATCTACCATGCCCTTTACATAATCCGGATTAACGCCCACCGACTTCAGCGAAACCAACTCATTGGCCGGGATGTTCTTATAACCTATATCCGCAAGGCTCTTCACGTAATCGGGATTAACGCCCACTGACTTCATCGAAACCAGTTCATTGGCAGGAATATTCTTATAGCCTATATCCGCCAGTTTTTTTACATATTCAGGCGTAACGCCGACCGCCTTCATACTGGTCAGCTCATTGAAGGGAACATGATCATAACCTGCATTCTTCAATTGTTGGATATAACCCGAGTCGATATGCATTGCTTTGAACGAAGAGATATCTTCAGCGCGGGGTATGTCGGGTTCAGCTTTGCTGTCCTTGTTATCGCCAAGATTTAATTTGGTCTTTTTGAACGCCGCAATATATTTGGCATCGATACCCTGAGCCTTAAAGCTGATCAACTGGTTAAAATCCAGGTCTTTATACCCAGCTTCATGGATCTCATGTACATAGGCCTTATTGAGGCCCAAAGCCTTGGCCGATACCAGCTCGTTAGCATCCAGGTGTGCATAGCCTTCCTCTTTCCAGAATTTGATGAATGGCTCATCAACTTTCAGCGCAGCCATTGATATCAATTCGTTTTTGCTGATGTTACCATAGCCATTCGTTTTTAACATCCCGACATATGATTTACTTATATTGATGAGAAAGAAAGCAAACTCATCGTTATCGGTATCATCCATATCCCTGATACCTTCATTTTTCAGGTATTCGACGAATGACTTATCGGCGGTGAATTTATAATGACCATATCCCTGGTCGCCATCAAATTTGCCGTTGAAGAGAACCGTACCGGCGTCGCGTTTTACCGTAAATTCGGCCTTAGTGTCTTTAGGTATAGATGAGAACTCCGTCAGCAGGAAGCTATCATTGTTTGACCAATTATGGTCGTCATCATCGCTCCTGAATTCCATGCGAACTTTTTCCCCTTTGATGGTTGCGAACCAGGTACCCTCGGTCGCCATATGCATCTTGTGATGCATGGGAGCTTTATCCTTCGCGATCGTTTTCGCTTTTGCCGACTGGCTGTAAGCCACCGTTTGATTCAAAGCACAGGCGAGCCCTGCCATCAGCGGCAACAATATAAAATACTTCCACATAGTATGGATGTTAGATTTTTTAGCATTCATCATCACAATGCGTTTCTTTAAAAGTGATTGATTGTAATTGGTGGTAACACTCAGCGCCAGGTGCGGAGCCGATACCTTCAATAAGCTCATCTGGTAACTCTCTTTCTCTACATTGCGATCCAGCACAGCTTCATCGGTCAAAAACTCGAGGTTATTTTCCAGTTCGCCCCGATACAGCCAGGCAAAGGGGTTAAACCATTGGAATACGATAACCAATTCGGCCAAAATAATGTCCAGGCTATGGCCCTGTTCTATATGTACCTTCTCGTGCAGTAATATTTGGTTGTAAGTGTCCCAATCGTATTTTTCGGGATTAATGAAGATGTTGTTTCCGAACGAACACGGAGCCTTGTCGCCCGATACTTCGATGATCCTGAATTTACCGTCACGTATTACCGGGTTTGAATAAGACCGGTAAAGCAGCGCGATAACCTGTATCAGCAAATTCAAGCCAAAAACAGCCACACCTGCCCAATACAGGTAAAACAGCCATTTGATAGCTGTCGGTAAAAAATCCGACCAGTTAAAAGAAGATGGCTCTTCTGATTTAACAGCGGTTTGTTTAGGTGCTGCCGGTTGAGGTTTAGCTGCAATATCTTTTTGTACAGATTGAACCGGCTGTGCAGGCTGAGCCGGCTGCTGCACTACGGGAAGGTTGACCTTCGCATAGTCGATCTGTTGTCCCTGTTCAGGCGCTTTCATCGTAACAGGCTCAAGCGTGTTGCGCAACGTCCAGGCTTGCGGGATAGTGATTAAGGGGATAGCAAAGGCCAGCACCATACAAAATAGCAATATCAGCCGGTTAAGACGATAAAAGGTTTCTCTTTGCAGAAATATTTTGTAAAACAACAGGCATACCGAGATGAGTACTGCCACATGCAACACATAAGGTATCATTTCTTCGATGTTTTAATGATGTCTAATATTTCGTTCAGTTCCGATTCTGATATTTCCTGCTCCTTGGCAAAAAATGCCAGCATACTTGGGTAAGAGTTATTAAAGTATTGGCTCACAATATCCTTCATCGCGTGTTTTTGATAGTCCTCTTTAGATATAATGGGGTAGTAGCGGAAAATATTGCCAAATGTTTCATGCGCCAGGAACCCCTTATCCTCCAATATCTTCACCATCGTTGCTACCGAGTTGTAGTGTGGCTTTGGATCAGGCAGTTCGGGGATGATCTCTTTTATAAACGCTTTCTCCAGGGTCCAGAATGCCTGCATGATTTGTTCTTCTCTTTTAGCCAGTTTTTGCATGATTTAATAAAATTTAGGTCCAAGCTAATACTAATATATTAGTATTACAACTAATCGATTAGTATTTTTTGTAAGGTACTGGTAATCAATCATAAAATTTTACATAGGCGAGTATATCCCCTTTAGACACTTATGGTAAAATTACGGTGATCGTGCATGCTCTTGGGAACTCCACGCTCCTATTTGCCATATATTTATTAAGACGCACGTAACATTAAGGATGTGAACAACGTCAAAAAAGAAATTTTAATAGCAATTATTTAATTTTAGTTTAAAGATAATTTTACATAAATCTTATCTTTATTACTTTTGCACCCCGAAGGGGAAACTAAAAATATAGTGGCACGAGCAATAGCAATAGCATTAAAACAAAACTGGAAACAAACCTGGGGTTCGTTGAATCACCGGCTGCTGATCATCATAGGGTCGGTACTGATGGTCATGATCTCCTGTATGCTTCCAACCTTTTTTAATTCCATTCAAAAAAGAACGGGGCCGGTATTAAACGACTGGCTGCTGGCTGCTGTACCGCCCGTTAACGTTTCCTGGGCCATTTTCACCGTTATCTGGGGCTGGGGATTGTACGCATTATGGCGGGGTATTGAAAAACCTACCATATACATAACTTACCTTTGGACGTTCATCTTTGTAACTATGCTGCGTGTGCTGGCTATTTCACTTATACCCCTTGATCCGCCGGCGGGACTTGTTGAATTAAAGGACCCACTCACGGGCGTTTTTTACGGTCAGAATGTTGTTACCAAGGATTTGTTCTTCTCGGGTCATACCTCCATTCTTTTTCTAACCGTGCTTTGCCTCGAAAAGAAGCGGGATAAAATACTTGCCGGCTGTGCTACGTTTGTGGTGGCCTGCCTGCTTATGGTACAGCACGTACATTACACTATCGATATTATTGCAGCCCCGGTTATCATATACCCTGTTTACCGGTTGGTTAAATATTTGATCGGTTAAGCAACCTCCATTTATTTCTTAGCGTCAACACATAAAAAAAAAAGCCCCCGCCTGGCAGCGGGAGCCTGGTTCGGCTTTTACACCGAAACCAACCTAAACCTTATCACAGACACATAACGGGATAACTTGCTAACTTAGTTTGCCGGATTTGCGTTATGACTTTAGGATGATATTTTGCCGAAATGGAAGTTGATGAATTAAGGCGTTTGATCAGGATAAGCAGGGAGCGCCCCCTCCTGCCGGAGACCTACGTGCCCTGGAGCGATGAGCTGCAAACCGGCGAATACTTCCTGCCCGAACATCTCAATTCACTGGAAGGCCTCAAAATATATAACACGCTTACATCGCAGCAAAAGCTGGAACTGGGCCGCCACGAGGTGGTACAGGTGATGTACTCCTACGCCTGGGGCGAGGGCCTGTTTTGCCTGTTCATGAACAAATACATTCTTGGCCTTGCACCTGATAACCTGGAGTATCAATTTTTGCTGAGGGAGTTAATCGAAGAATTCCGGCACCAGGAGATGTTCACGCAGTCCATTTTAAGACTTGGAGGGCAGCCGATCAGGATAAGCCGGACCCATCGTTTTATCGGCAATGTAACCACCAAACTGTTACCTCTGGATTGCCTTTTTATGGGCAGCTTGTCTATTGAGATTGTGTCTGACCGTTATGGCAATTACGGTCGCAAAGACCCGCGGTTGTATAATGTGTTGCGAAAGGTCTTCGAGCTGCACAATATTGAGGAGGCGCGACATATCATCTTTACCAAAGATCTGCTCAACAAATACACCACTAAAGCCGGAGCTATCAGGCGTACGGTTTATAGTTTCGTAGTGCTATTCAATATTTATTTCCTGCGGACGCTGTACGTCAAAAAAGAGATCTATCAGCGCATTGGCATGCAAAATCCCGATCTTGCCTATAAACTCGCCTCAAAAAATTATAAACAGAAATTTACCGAAAGCTGCCTCGGGGAAATGATCGAATTTGTGGATAGCTGGCGTGGATTTAACAGCGCTACCCGTTGGGCCTGGCGTTGGCTGATGAACGCTAAGGTTTAGTGTTAAAAGCCACAGTTAGCGGATGGCTGAAGACCTTCCCTATCGCGTGTTAGCGTCGGCTCATTCTTTTTGTAGGTGATAACCCACATGGTGTCGTAATCCTCGTCGCTCCAGTCCAAAAACCCGCCCTGCACGCCAAATGCGCGCGCAAGTGCAGGTATGGTATTGTGCTCCCATACCATGATCACAACTCCGCTTCGTTTGCGCACTTCTTTAGCTATTGCCTTATAGTCTTCCTCGTCAAAGCTGCTGTTGATATTGAGATTATATTTAACCGCATAAGGCGTTATGGTTTGAAACATCCGCGCCGATTTGGTTTTATTACCCAATTTCAAAGCAGGCACGTAGATAGCGGCATATTGGCCGTATTTAGTAAAAAGCACCTTAGATAAAGCCAGCGAGCGGTTGAACCCTTTGCAGCTCAGGTTATCGCCGTCATCGGGTTTTTCACCGTGACGGATCAATACGATAGTGAGGTTTTGGCTTTTCTTTTGGCAGAATGCAGGAGCCATTATTCCACCTGCAACTACCAGGGTCAAAATCAGGCGGATAATTATTTTCATATCGGGATTCTTTTATTAGGCTTTGACCGCTTCTTCCGCGTTTTCAACGTTAATATATTCCTGTACATGCTCCTGCTGTCCCGGCTTTCCATTCTTGAAAGCCGCTCTTGGTTTCAGACCGAGTATCCCGAACATCGCCATGTCGCTATCAAAAGACGGGTTAGGCGTGGTCAAAAGTTTGTCGCCGGCAAATATCGAGTTGGCGCCTGCCATAAAGCACAAAGCCTGCTCAACCGTTGTCATTTCAGTTCTCCCTGCTGAAAGGCGAACTACGGTCTTTGGCATTATGATGCGCGCCGTCGCTATCATCCGTACCATGTCCCAAACCGGCACACGGGCTTCGTCAGCCAACGGTGTTCCCTTTATCGGCACGAGGGCGTTGATAGGCACTGATTCAGGATGCTTAGGCAAATTAGACAGCGTTTTCAACATCGAAATACGGTCCTCAACCGTCTCGCCCAACCCTATAATGCCGCCGCTGCAAACCGTTATTCTGGCTTTGCGTACGTGCTCCAGCGTTTGGAGGCGATCATCATAAGTGCGCGTAGTAATGATACGTTTATAATCCTCCTCCGAGGTATCGAGGTTGTGGTTATAGGCATACAGGCCGGCATCTGCTAGTCGCTGCGCTTGCGATTCCGTGAGCATACCCAACGTGCAACACACTTCCATATCCAACTCATTCACAGCTTTCACCATGTCAATCACTTTGTCGAAATCGCGGTTATCACGCACCTCGCGCCAGGCCGCACCCATACAAAGCCGCGAAGCGCCGCCTGCTTTGGCTTTTTCAGCTGCCGCGATCACTTCATCCTTTGGTAAAATAGCGTGTACGCCAACCCCGGTATTGTAACGTGCCGCTTGCGGGCAATAAGCGCAATCCTCGGGGCAACCGCCGGTTTTGATCGAGATAAGTGAACTTATCTGTACTTCTGAGTAGTCCTTATTTTCGCGGTGGATAGTAGCCGCCTCATAGATTAAGTCCAGCAGCGGTTTGTGATATAAGTCTGAAATTTCCTGTTTGGTCCAATCGTTCCTGATCCCGGTCATGTTATAGATGTTATGATTTGCAAATATGGCAATTTGCAAAATGATTCAAATAGCGTTAATTATTTTAAAAGCTTCGTTGCGAACCAAAGCGGCAGCAGGAAACCCGCACAATCGGTAAAAGTAGTGATGATAATGGACGATGCAACGGCCGGGTCTATCCCCACCCGCTTCAATACCAGCGGTATAGACGAACCTGTTAAACCGGCCACAATCAAATTCCCTGTCATCGCCAGGAACAGCACCAAACCCAGTTTAAGGTTGGCATCATAAATAAAAGCAATGACAAATACGATAATGCCATTAGCCGCACCGTTGAGCAAGCCAACTAAAAACTCTTTAACAACAGTATTATAGGCTTGCTTATCCGTAAGGTCGGTCAACGAGATGCGCCTAACCGTTACCGCCAGCGCCTGGGTCGCGGCATTACCGCCCATGCCTGCTATAATGGTCATATATGCCGCAATAATGGGTATTTCTTCCACCGTTTTATCAAAGTGCCGGATGATGGAAGCAGCCAGGTATGCTGTTGCCAGGTTGATGACCAGCCAGGGTAAGCGGCTTTTTACCGCTTCCAGCCAGGTACCGCTCAATTCTTCGTCTTCAGATACACCGGATATCTTCAACATATCTTCGGTACTCTCCGCTTCCATTACATCGATGATGTCATCGACTGTAATGCGTCCAAGCAGTTTCATATGGTCATCCACCACAGGGATAGCAGTAAGGTTATACTGCGAGAACAGCTTGGCTACCTCTTCCTGGTCGAGGTCGGCTTTTACAAACACAAAATCGCGGTTCACCAGCGCATCGATCCAGGTGTTGGCATGTGCTTTTAAAATGGCCTTGATAGATATGATCCCTTTCAGCGCGTTATCGTCATCCACAACATAGATGGCATTGAACTCCTCCAACTCTTCCGACTGGCGAATAATCTCGTCAAGTGCGCTCATCTTATCCAGTTTGACGTTCACCTTGATAACCGAGGTGTTCATTAAACCGCCAGCCGTATCTTCCGCGTAGCTCAGCAGCGTGCGGATGTTAGAGGCATCTTCCTGATCGATGTCCTCGAGGATCTCCTTTTGATCTTCCTCGTCTAACTGCGAAATAAGGTCGGTAGCGTCATCATAATCCAACTCTTCAATGATCTCGGAGCGTTTCTCGGGATCAAGACCGACCAGGAGCTCGGCGGGGTCCTGTTCCTCGTGCATTTCGGAAATAACTTCCGACGCTTCCACCGTTGGCAGGATATTGATGATGCGTTCGCGCGCTTCAAGCGGAAGCCTTTCGAAAAGAATAGCGATCTCCGAAGCGTGATACTCAGCCAGAACTTTCTCTAACTCAGCATCTTCGCCCTCAAGCGCGGTTTTGATGCGCTCCAGGTCTTCCTTTTTGATTTCGAAGGACTCCATGCCCGACTAAAATACACAAATCGGCTGCAAAAGCTCAGGAAAAGTTGAACAAAAAGACGGGTTACAAGGAGGCATCCCAACGCGGGTTGTCTGAACCAGAATTCGAGGGATTTTAGAATTTGCAAAATGCCGGTTCAATCAACTCATTCAACGCAATCTAACTTAGCCCAACTTAATCAACTCAAATAGTATAATCGAATTTTACCTTGACAGACGATAGTTTCTGCAACTTGCCAAGGGTTTGATTAACCTGCATCTTCCGTACCGAAACCCGGATCTCGCAGCTATTATCAAATTGCTGATTCAATACTTCCAAATTGTCATCTTTAATGAGCCGCATCACATCATTCATCTGCAGGTAGTCGAAAGTGATCGTGTAAACATCATTCACCGTTCGTTCGATCACAGTAGCTTCATTAAGCGCCAGTTCAGCGGCTGTTCTAT
>Ga0206934_1192_pt1 | contig 11408 bp, 9 predicted proteins | sample Alteio_BWOrgHeat_16_FD_152932 | JGI IMG/M metagenome (GOLD analysis project Ga0206934, IMG submission 152932) | Enriched cells from forest soil in Barre Woods Harvard Forest LTER site, Petersham, Massachusetts, United States -... | ecosystem: Environmental > Terrestrial > Soil > Temperate forest > O...
GTTCGTATTCGGCCTTCACGGGACTGGCGTGACCACGCAGTGGCGGGAATGCGAACTACGTTCTGCGACTCAGGCGTGGGTATGGACAAAGCCACAAAACAACGCATGTTCGATCCCTTTTTCACTACTAAGATCGACACTGGAACGGGGCTCGGCATGTGGGTCGTATCCCAGTTGGTTGAGCGGCATAAGGGGCATATTCGGGTCTGGAGTACCCAGCGTGTGGGACGCAGCGCGACGGCTTTCTCTATATTCCTACCTTTCGGCGAGTCATCGGCAATGCTGGGCCCGACCACGAGCGTTGAATCGCAGGCGAGATCATTGCCATCCAGTGAAAGGGTCCATTGGTGACCGAGAAACTTGAATTCGGGATGCGATTCCCAATGGAGCCGCTATCGCGACGAAACAAATGCGTCTTTGCGGAAGCTTTTCGCCCAGAGAGAAGTCGGTCAGGAGAGGATTCGCAAAGATCTTCCGAGCGATGATCCGCGAAAACAAAGCGCAGCATGAGCGAGGCTGCCTCCTCATGAACACCAATCTGAGCCGTGCTGTCGACGACGTCGAGGTTAGGGAATTCCTGCGAGACAACCAGAAGCAGGTCGAGGAGATCTTCATTGCCGCATTCGTGGATGCTCAAGAACGGCGCGAAATCGAAGACTTGATGGCTGCCTCAGAGACATTCAGTTCTCGGCTAATTTCGCTAATCGACCATCCGAGCACTATTTGCATCCGCATTGGCTCGCGCAGATACGGACGAAGCCGATGCAGCGCGCGCAAAGTCCTGAGTTCACGCTGATGCAGGACACACAACTCCTCGGGGTTCAACGCAGAGTCCTTAATCTCGAGAGTGTACGATTCACATCGATTATCTGGCCGAGGGTGAAACAACACCTCGGGACGAGCACGTTGTTTGCGAACGACCATAAGAGTAGTGTTGAGGGCGATCCGAGTTAGCCAGGTGTATATTTGCGATCTACCTTCAAATCTCTTTATCGCCAAATAGGCTCGGAGAAACGTCTCCTGAAGGGCTTCCTCTGCATCGTGTGGATTTTTTGCAATGGAAAGGATAGTTCTATACAGGCGCCCGGAATAGATCGAATGGAGGTCTGCGAAAGCTGCAGCCGAGCCTGCCTGGGCTGCCAATACGATATCGTCAACTGGCGCAATCACTCGGTCCATTGTGTGATTGAGCTGAGCGGGGTAATTCATGTCTTGCCTCCTTGGACCTATCAGGCTTAAGAAATGCAGGAGCAATGTCCATGTCGCATGCTGCGCACTTTCAAAGCCGAGAAGTGTTCCGCTGCTTCTTTCCACCCACCATCATGGCTACCGAACAGCCACGTCCTGTAACGACCTTAGGGGCCTGGCCCTTACAGCAAGTTCCCTGGCCACCAATAAAAGAGGAGACGCTACGGTCGCCCCCCGTGAATATATCCGGAGCGTCCGGCAGCTACCCCAATTGGCGTTTCAGAGAGTCGCTCGTCCGACCGTTAGCAAGGTGAGCCGCGGCAGCGTTGTAGTGCTTTCCATTATGGCGGGAGAATGCGTGACTCTGCCCGGCGTAACTGTACATCGCCGCATTTGGTCTCGTAGCAAGTGCCGCTTTAATCTCCGCTTGCGCAGCCTTGGAAATGAATTCATCCTCCTGGGCCAGATGCATGAGAATGGGCGCATGAAGCCCATCGACCTCACCCAGATATTTCTCCGTATCGGCGCCGTGATACCAGACCGCGGCGTCGATTCCGTCGCTACGCACGGCTGTCATGAAGACCATCAGCGCGCCGAGGCAATAGCCGAGCAAGGCAACCTTGCCGTTGCATTCCGGGAGATTGCGTACTGCGTCGATGGTGTCCTTGATGTCCTTTACGCCGGCATCTCTGTCATAAGCCTGATAGAGGCGAAGGCCGTGATCCCAGTCGGCTTGGGAAGTGACGTTCAGGTCGACGCCCGGCTCCTGCCGCCAGTACAGGTCTGGAGCCACCGCGATGTAGCCTTGTTCCGCCAATTCATCACAGTGCTTGCGGATGTCGGCGTTCACACCAAACAGTTCCTGCAGAACAACAACAGCGGGAGCTGGCAAGGTCTTCGGTCTTGCGATATAGGCGAGGAATGTGCCGCCCTGCCCTTTTACATTGATGTGGTCCATCGTTTCGCCCCCCTTGGACGTCTATGTCCGCCCAGAGTCTTCGCCGACCGGATCGGATCGGCGGAGATCATTTTGTCCGCAAGCGCAAGGTTACCCATTGACGGAAGTAGCAGCCTCTTCGATGAGCTTGGCTGCTTCTTTCGGATGAGACATGTAGGCCACATGGCTGGACTTCACTTCGACCGTCTTGGCCTTTGCCCGCTTCGCCATCATGCGCTCCTGTTCCGGATTGATTGATCGGTCGTCGGTCGCCACCATGTACCAGGTGGGCTTGTGCTTCCAGGCGGGATTCTTGACCTGATGGGTGAACGCGTCAGTAGAAATCGGCACCTGTGCTACAGCCATGAACTCTGCCTCATCTCGTGGGATGTCCGCCGCGAAGTCGGCCACGAAATGCGCTTGGTCTATCCACCAAAGCCCATTGCTGTCCGCTGCGAATGCCTTTGAGGCTTGTGGTACGGCCTGCTCGATCGACGCACAGCTCTCACCTTCATCGAGGGCAAAGGCGGCAATATAAACAAGCGCCGCAACATTTGGATGATTGCCGGCCTCAGTGATAACAGATCCACCGTAGCTGTGTCCGACCAAAACGACCGGGCCGCCCATGGCATCGATTGCAGCCTTCGTGTACTTTTGGTCGTCGGCGTACGAAGTCTCGGGGTGCTGGACTACCGACACCTTGTAGCCATCATGCTTGAGGATGTCGGCAACCCTCTTCCAACCGGAACCATCTGCGAAAGCCCCATGCACAAGAACCACGTTCTCAATGTGCTGACTCACGATTATTCTCCTTTGGGTGGTGATCCAGCCGGATCAGTTGATGTCCGATGTTGAACGTCGTCGCGCAAAACCGCTCTCGTGCCGCGCGAAGCGTAGACTCCTCTTGCAACGCAAAGACCTGTTGGCTGCTAGTTGACGTGTGCGTGTGTGGCAGCATCTTCGATGAGCTTGGCCGATTCCTTCGGGTGAGACATGTAGGCCACGTGGCTCGCGTTCACTTCGACGGTGGTCGCATTGGCGCGCTTGGCCATCATGCGTTCCTGTATCGGATTGATCGACCGATCCGAGCTGGCCACCATATACCAGGTGGGCTTGGTCTTCCAGGCGGGATTAGAGACCTTGTGGGTGAACGCATCAGTGGAGATCGGTACCTGCGCTCTAGCCATGAATGCCGCGCACGCCTCTTCGATGGCAACACGCAGGCCGAAGACAAATTGGTCAGTCTCTTTGAACCGCAGACCGAGATCATCCGCAAAGGCAAGGCCAGCAAACCCACCGAGTTCGGCAAACTGGTAAAAATCCAGGAAGCCGAGAACCAGATCGTCATCGCCTATGAGGTATATGAGCAACGGCCCAACGATAAAGACTTGCTGGTCCCCTCAGTGGAAATACACCAGCAACGCCTTAACCGGGTTCCCACCATGGTCGCCGGCGACGCCGGCTTCTACTCCGCACAAGGAGAAGCGCAGGTTCAGGGCATGGGGGTAAAGCGCCTTTCCGTTCCCAATCGTTCCACCAAGAGCACGGAACGCCGCCGATATCAAAAGCAACGCTGGTTCCGCAAAGGACAAAAGTGGAGAACCGGTTGCGAAGGACGAATCAGCATACTCAAACGCAGGCACGGTCTGCGTCGATGCCACTACAAAGGAAATGCCGGAATGAAAAGATGGGTCGGTCTCGGCGTCATCGGAGATAACCTCATCAATATCGGTCGCGCCCTCCCCCAGTAATTATTCCTCTCCTCCCTGTACGTTCTCCCCAAACCGTTGGTGTTCCCCGGAATACCAAACCCTTCCCGAAAATTGACTTTTGCGCCGGAAAGTAGCTAGGGAGATCCCGATGGATCCGGCTCCAGCCCTATTCGATCATTGACTGCATCACGGAATCGCTGCTTGCACCCCAAGTAGCGCTCCGTCGTCTGCACCGAGACGTGCCCCAGAAGGAACTGAATCTGCTCCAATTCCCCACCAGCCTGATGGCAAAGACGGGCGCAGGTCCGACGAAGGTCGTGCGGCGCGAGAGATGGAGTCTCACAGTCCTTTGCTTTCTGTTTCACGACACTCCAAATGACCTTGGGGCTGAATCCCGTACCCCAAATCCTGCCAGCCTTGTTGATCGAACGAAAGAGCGTGCCCGTTGTAATCCCGGCGGCCGTCATCCAAGCGTCAATTCCAGCCTTCACCCAATCCGGTACCGGAATGGTTCGTATGTGGCCGCCCTTTCCGACAAGATCGGCTATGACCCAATGCTCCTCCCTCTGCTGAATGTCTTCAACGCGCAACGCAGTCAATTCCGCCCTGCGTAGCCCGCAACCCAGCAGAATTGCCAATGTGGCATAATCACGTTTGCCTCGAAGATCTGTGCCGTCTGCCGTCAGCAACAAGCGTTTTCCTTGTTCGGCAGTGAGCCAATTACCAACCGGGACCCCTAAACGCTTGGCACCTTTGACCCGACGAATACCGGCAGCTAGGTCCGCACTGAGCAACCCACAGTCGGCAGCCTCGTAGGCCAACCTCCGGACTGCAGCCAAACGGAGGTTTATCGTGGTTGAAGCGTAGTGCTGCTGTTCGAGGGATATTCGGTACCGGGTGACCACAGTCTTGTTGAAAGCAAGCCTGGGTTCCGAGCAATACCATTCGATGAACTCTCGGATTGCGTGATCGTAAGTTCGTTGTGAGCTTCGAGACGTCAGGCTGTTCAATACGGCTGACTTGGATTGCTCAAGGTCCGGAAGCTTTAGAACATGCTTCGGTGTCCGTTTGCGTTTTGTCTTGCTCTTCGCCATGGGTCCGGCCTCCATTCGCCGTGGCAAAGAGCATGATCCGGATCGCCGTCGCGGTCTACCGCACCCTGGAGCGTTTTCGGGGAGTAATCCTGAAAATGGCGTGTAAACGGCTGTCAATGAGTGGTTTGGCCTGATATGGCGTGACCGTGTCAACTTCGCTGGATCGGTGGGGTTGTTTTTGTCGTTGTCGTTGTTTTTGCTTTTTCCCGAAGATAGAGCGAGCAGCAGCCTCGGCAGGTTTTAGCGACGATTGATCAGTCTGATATTCGCGGGTCGGAACCGCATAATCATGATCCGTCGGGAGCTGCCTCTGACTGTTATCGCGAGTCCGGTCGAGCCTGTCGCATAGGCCAATCGAGGGTTCTCCTTCGTGCTTGCTCTGGCTGCTGCTGGCTCTGTGCTCGAGATGGATAGCGTGTTTCATCAAGGTACGGTTTTTGCCTTTTCCTTATTTGGAAAGTTTTTGCTTTTGCTTTTGTTTTTGTCAGGCCGCAGCTCGCTGGCTGACGGTCGTCTCTGCTTTGGTTCCAATCCCCCAGATGAATCCCAGCAGTTCACGAGCAACCGCAGTAATGATCTTCCCCTGGGGCTTGCCGGCCGCACCCAGCCTCATATACCGCTTGTGCAAGCGGTGTTGCGCTTTCCAAGCAATTTCCTTGGCCTCTTCTGAAATGCTCTCTTGTCGTCTGCGCAACCCATACCAGATGCAAGGTGGTCGACGATAGCTCCATGCTGCTTCGCCGACGATTCGTCGCAAGTGCGCGTTGCCAGTCTTAGTGATGCCTCCGCGTCTGATTCGCTTGCCACTGGAATCTTCGCTGGGCACAGCACCGCAATAACCCATCAGTTGTCGAGCACTGCCAAAGCGGGATACCTGGCCCAACTCGGCCGCAATGGTCACAGCCGAGATATCTGCGATACCGCGCAGCGCCTGTAGATCGTTGATGACTTGTTGTAGCGCGGGCGAGGCCAGCTTAACGGCCTCCATGATGGCTTGCTCCAGACGCGCCACCCGTTCCCGCATGTGCTCGACCTCGTGCAGATAATCCTGCCGCGTGGCCTCCTGAGCGATCTGTGTGAATCGCAGCTGCGCAACCCAGATCAGATAGGGCCGCGTCCACGGTCTTACTCCGGTGGGTGGACGCTGGCCCGAGCGCAAAAGAAACTTGCTCAACCGATGCCGCGCTCGCATCTGGTCCTGCTTGGCGGCTTCACGAGCACGCACCAGATCCCGCAGAGCCTCGGAACCTTCATCCGGAACCCATACCGCCGTCAGATCTCCGGAGCGATAGCAACGTGCCAGCTTCTCAGCATCCCGCCGGTCTGTCTTTACCCGATCACCTGCCTTAACCGGTACCAGCGTGGGTGCCACAACCTCGCACTGAACGCCCAACTCCGCCAGTTGCCAGTACACGACGTAGCCCGTCGGACCTGCCTCATAACAAGCTCTCAACTTCTCTACCGGACCAAGCTTCCTGATCATCTTGCGAATCGACTCGACGCGGTTCGGAATCGCTCCCATGCTCCGTACCTCGCCATCCGGATCCGCCACCGCTACGGCGATCGTCTCGGCATGGACATCCAGGCCTAAAAATCGTAACTTCTCCTTCATGACCGGCTCCCTTCCGCTTGTGGCTCTGAACTGTGCGTCCTTCTGAACTCACAGCCTAACCCACGATCAGCGCATCGGTGCCGGTCACTCCATACTGACTGTAGCGATGGTTTGACTATTTTGATAGCGTTTTCTAGGCCAAACTCGTTCGGGCCAAGGGGCATAAGCGGATCTATTAGTTGCGTTTGGAAACCTTCAACCGCGTTGTCACCGTGAAAACGCCGACGAATCCGCCGTCGAGGTTGCCGTATTCTAAGCCCGGAGAATAACGGAGCCGGGTGGAGGAAACAAGTTAGCTGGATGGTTTAACAGGGAGCATTACAGTTCCAAGCGGCTTTCGACAATCCCCCCATGAAACACTCTCCGCGAGCAAATTGCGAATGTTGTCCGACCATCAGTTGTTGATTCCCATCGGAATGGCATCCTAGAATCCCCATCAGGGTCGGGACGCGCGCTGTAATTGCGAAGGTTGCGGTGGTTCAAAAAACATGGGAGCGCCGCTTGTAGACGCGGAGGACCATCATCATGGAGCTTTCTAGGTACTCACTCGAGTCCCTCCGTGAAGACGGAGAGTTCGTTCTGTACCGGGACGAGAACTCGAACCAGACGGGTTCGCCATCCGTTCTCCTGCTGGCTCCTGCTTCCAAACATCCGGCGCTCGAAACTCTGAGAAAAATTGAGCGCGAATTTTCGTTGAAAGATCTGCTGGACTCCGCGTGGGCAGTTCGGCCCCTGACCATATCCCAGAAGAACGGGCAGATGACGCTCGTACTCGAAAATCCCGGCGGCGAGACTCTCGATCGATTTCTCCCAGGGCCGCTCGACATGGGGCTGTTCCTGCGTCTGGCGGTTGGCATCGCAACTGCGCTCATCGGCGTACACAAAAGAGAGTTCATTCACAAAGACATTAAGCCCGCCAATATTCTGGTTAACTCCGCGACGGGTCAGGTGCGGCTGATGGGATTTGGGATTGCTTCTCGTCTTCCCCGCGAGCGTCAGTCGCCCGAGGCACCCGAGTTCATCGCCGGATCACTCCCTTACATGGCGCCCGAACAGACCGGACGGATGAACCGTTCAATCGATTCACGGAGTGATCTCTATTCTTTGGGTGTCACGCTCTACGAAATGTCGACCGGCAGGCTTCCTTTCACCGCTTCCGATCCGATGGAATGGGTGCACTGCCAAATCGCAAGACAACCAGTGTCGCCCCGCGAACGGACGCCCACCATCCCCGCTCCAGTCTCGGCAATCATCATGAAGTTGCTCGCCAAAACTGCGGAGGAGCGATACCAGACGGCGGTGGGCTTGGAGCGCGATCTTCAGCGGTGCCTTGAGGAATGGGAAAATCGTGGCCGCATCGACGAATTCCCGCTTGGCGAGCACGACAAGGCGGATCGGCTGCTGATTCCCGAGAAATTGTACGGGCGAGTATCCGAAATCAATACCCTGCTAGCGTCCTTCGAGCGTGTCGTAGGCGGAGGCAGACCGGAACTTGTTCTCGTTTCCGGCTACTCGGGTGTTGGCAAATCCTCTGTTGTTAACGAACTTCATAAACCGCTCGTACCGCCCCGCGGCCTTTTTGCATCGGGCAAATTCGCAATTTGCTCGCGGAGAGTGTTTCATGGGGGGATTGTCGAAAGCCGCTTGGAACTGTAATTCGACCAGTACAAGCGAGACATCCCTTATGCCACCCTCGCGCAAGCCTTCCAGAGCCTCGTCCGTCCAATCCTGGCAAAGAACGAAGAAGAGCTGGGCCATTGGCGCGATGCAATCCGCGAGGCTCTCGGTCCGAATGGTCAGCTCATGGTGGATCTCGTCCCAGAATTGAAGGTCATCATCGGGGAGCAGCAGCCCGCTCCGGAACTTCCGCCTCGGGATGCGCAGAGCCGCTTTCAACTGGTATTCCGTCGATTCATCAGCGCGTTTACTCGGGAGCATCCCCTTGCCCTCTTCCTCGACGATCTTCAATGGCTTGACGCAGCCACGTTAGATCTGATGGAGGATTTACTGACGCATCCGGACGTGAAAGATTTGATGTTGATTGGTGCCTACCGTGACAACGAAGTGCCGCCCGCACATCCGCTGGTGCGCAAGCTGCAAGCCATGCGTCAGGCCGGAGCGATAGTGCATGACATCGTACTTGCACCTCTGACTCGTGACGACCTGCAGGAGTTAATTGCAGATTCTCTTCATTGTGAACAGGGACGTGTTGGCCCGTTGGCGGAACTGATAGAGGAGAAGACTACCGGCAATCCATTTTTTGCCATTCAGTTCCTTTCTGCACTTGCCGAAGAGTCATTGCTCACCTTTGACTACGGCGAAGGGCAATGGTCTTGGGACCTGAATCGCATCCACGACAAGGGTTATACCGACAATGTCGTGGACCTTATGGTGGAGAAGTTGAATCGCCTGCCCGTCGGGACGCAGAAAGCCCTTCAGCAGCTTGCGTGCCTCGGGAACAGCGCCGACTTCGCATTGCTTCGCTTGGTTTACCAAGACTCGAGCGCGGAAATGCATGGACAGCTATGGGAAGCAGTCCGGATGGGTCTTGTTTTCCGATCGGAAGATTCTTACCGGTTCCTCCACGACCGTGTACAAGAGGCAGCGTACTCTCTTATCCCCAAAGCATTACGGGCAGAGGCGCATCTCCAAATCGGCATGTTGATGGCATCACACACATCCTCAGAGAACCTTGAGGAAGGGATCTTCGAGATCGTTAATCAACTCAACCGTGGCTGTTATTTGATCACGTCGATAGCGGAGCGCGAACGAGTCGCGGAATTGAACCTTATCGCGGGTAGACGCGCAAAGCTTTCAACGGCGTACTCTTCGGCACTTAAGTATCTCTACGCCGGTCGCGGGCTGTTGACAGACGAGACCTGGAATCATAACTACGACCTGGTCTTCTCGATCGAGTATCTCCTGGCCCAATGCGAATTACTTACGGCTGACATGCCTACCGCCGAAAATCGTCTTTCCATGTTGGCCGAACGGGCGAAGTCAGCCCACGATATCGCTCCAGTCACACGTTCGCGTCTTACGCTCTATACAGCTTTGGATCGCAGCGACCGCGGAGTAGAGGTATTTATCGAATACCAGAGAAGTCGCGGCGAGGACTGGTCCCCACATCCCACCGACGAGGAAGTATCACGAGAATACGATCGAATCTGGTCTTTATTGGGAACCCGACGAATCGAAGAGCTCGTTGACTTGCCCTTGATCACCAATCCGGATTTGCTCGATGTTCTGGATGTTTTCACTGAGGTTGTGACACTTGCATTGTTCTCCGATGAAAACCTTATTGCTCTTTTACTTTGCCGGATGGTCAACCTAAGCCTGGAACACGGCAACAGTGACGGGTCGTGTTACGCGTATGTGTGGCTTGGTATGCTCGCTGGACCTCATTTCGGGAACTATCAGGCCGGATTCCAGTTTGGCAAGCTTGCCTACGATCTGGTGGAGAAACGCGGATTGCATCGCTATCAAGCTCGCACCTACTTGTTTTTTGGGAATTGCATCATGCCCTGGAAGAATCACGTCAAGACCGGACGAGAGCTCATACGGCGCGCCTTCGACGCCGCGAACAGGATCGGCGACCTTACGTTTGCCGCATATAGCCGCACCAATTTGAATACAAATCTTCTTGCGGCGGGAGATCATTTATCCGAAGTACAGCGTGAAGCTGAGACTGGCCTCGAGTTCGCGAGTAACATCCCCTTCGGTCATGTCGTAGATGTCATTACTGGCCAGCTCGCGCTTGTCCGATCACTTCGAGGGTTGACATCGAAAATTGGTTCGTTTAACGACGGCCGCTTTGACGAGGTTCAGTTCGAGCGTCATTTGTCAAGTAACCCAACTTTGACGAAGGCTGAGTGTTGTTATTGGGTTCGAAAGCTGCAAGCGCGTTTCTTTGCGGAGGATTATTATTCCGCGGTCCAGGCGTCATTGAATGCCAAGCACCTGCTCTGGACATCGCACTCCTTCTTTGACACGGCGGAGTATCATTTTTACGGCGCCCTCGCTCGGGCTGGGGCCTTTGATTCTGCAACGGAGGGCTCGCGACAGGAGCACTTTGAGGGTCTGGGCGATCACTACAGACAGCTTGAAATATGGGCGGAGAATTGCCCGGAGAACTTCGAAAACCGTGCCGCACTGGTGGGCGGGGAAATCGCCCGGATCGAGGGCCGCGACCTTGATTCCATGCGTCTCTACGAGCAGGCGATCCGCTCCGCACACGCAAACGGCTTTGTGCACAATGAAGCCGTCGCCTACGAGGTTGCTGCCCGTTTTTATACGGCACGTGGCTTCGATAAGATCGCCGATGCGTATCTGCGGGAAGCCCGGTACTGCTATATCCGTTGGGGAGCCGACGGCAAGGTGAAGCAACTGGATCAGTTATATCCGCAGATGAAAGAGGAACAATCGGCACCGGGCCCAACGAGCACGATCGTAGCGCCGATCGAGCTTCTGGATCTGGCGACGGTCATTAGGGTCTCGCAGGCAGCATCAGGTGAGATAGTTCTCGAGAAACTCATCAATAAGCTAATGCGTGCGGCAATCGAGTACGCGGGTGCGGAACGAGGTCTTCTGATTCTGCCTCGAGATGTCGAGCCGCAAACTGTGGCGGAAGCCACGACCATCGGAGATGATGTCATCGTGCATCTGCGAGATGCGTCCACGACCAGAGCCGATATACCTGAGTCGGTCGTCCGTTATGTCATTCGCACTCAGGAAAACGTGATGCTGGAGGATGCATCATACGAGAATTCGTTTTCCGCCGACCCTTACTTTGTTCAGCATCGCGCCCGTTCCATTCTGTGTTTGCCGTTGATTAATCAGGCCAAACTTATCGGTGTTCTATACCT
>Ga0206934_1286_pt1 | contig 11401 bp, 10 predicted proteins | sample Alteio_BWOrgHeat_16_FD_152932 | JGI IMG/M metagenome (GOLD analysis project Ga0206934, IMG submission 152932) | Enriched cells from forest soil in Barre Woods Harvard Forest LTER site, Petersham, Massachusetts, United States -... | ecosystem: Environmental > Terrestrial > Soil > Temperate forest >...
GAACTGGTGGGCTTGATACTTTTTGTTTCACTGGCCAGCGCCGCCTGGCGGGGTGGACAATTGTTGATTGCTTTGCGCTCCTCGCCCCGCCTGGTGGTCCATGCCCATCTGCCATTATCCAGGCCACAGATCTTCAAGCTTCAATGGGATAATTTCCTGCTCACTTCGGCCTGGTCGATTGTGGATTTCACGGTTTTCTACGGCATGCTCGCGGATCGGGCGGGGTACGGTTGGAACTGGTGGCTCGCGGGACTGGCGATGGCCACGGCGCAATGGCTGGTCATTTTGTCCGCGGCGGCCTGCTTTCTGGCGTACGTGCGAAACCGGAAGGTCTTCCGGGTGGCGGGTGTGTTTGCCTTGCTGGCCATGGTGTTATTCATTTTCCCTTCGTCGGCATCGGTTACCAAACCGCTGGCCGGCCTGGCAGGTTGGATCCCGCCGATGGGCTGGATACTGTATTCGATGGGAATCAGCCCGCCGCACAACATTCTGTTTGAATGGTGGACGGCGCTGTCTTTTGCAGCGGCCCTGTTTATGCTCCCGCGGGCCTGCCGAAAGCTGCGCGCGAATTTTGTGGTGCCTGAATTTGCCGTCGGAACCGAGATACAACGCGGCGCCATTGAGTCCTGGAGGCGGTCGGAACTGGACGGTTCACATCCGGATGCGTTTGCCGGAATCACCTCCGCGATTCGCCGCCGGGAATTTCTCAGGGGCTTTGACTGGCAACGCGCAGGCTGGGTCGAACGAACGGCCTCCTGGTGGTTGAATCCACGCGAACGGGTGGTGGCAGAGTTTCTGAGCGGCGGCAATCCGGGCTGGACGAGGCGATTGATCCGCGTTGGGCTGATTCTGGCGGGCATCACGATGGTGGCCAATATCTTCCCGGCCATCGTTGCCGCGGTCATGCCATTTGCATTCCTTATGCTTTTCATTCTGCCCAAAACTTTGTACGGTTCAACCTGGCCGGGAATGGCGATTCACAAGGCAGACGGAAACAGCATCTCAGTTTATGCAACCTACCCGATAGGATTCTGGCAAATCGCGCGGACGACGATCAAAGGCAATCTGGCGCGGTTGTTGATGCTCGCGCCGCTTTTGGCGGCCGGGGCTTGTGTGTTCGTGAAGACGCAGGGAGGCGCCCCGAGCGCAGGAATCTTACTCAGCTTAAAAATCGTGGTGGCGATTACAGTGTTTGCGTTGTTGACACCCATAGCATTGATAAGCCCGGGAACCAACGATGGCTCCAAATGGAGAATAACATTGTTGGCCATTTTTTGGGCGGCGGTTGGCATCGGCAGTTGCGGGTTTCTTTTCCTTGCCCCGGACTGGGAATGGCTGGTTGCCGACGCGGGCCTGGTGTTCGCAATCTGTGGAGCGGCGGTCGTGATTTACGGGCATGCCTACAACCACAACTGGTTTGATCTGCAGAACAAACAAAGAGAGACGTTATCAACGCGGTCGCAATAGGAGGAGCGTGTCTCGAACATGATGCAGCCATCTTTAGGATGGTCTTCTTGACAAATGGCGCGGAATGGCGAATGATGCGGGCGTTGGTGGATGGCGGGCAGCCCCGACTCAAGGCTGTCGGGGTGCGCGAAGACGCGCAGAGGAGGAAGGACCCATGGAATTTGGGATTTTTGATTTGCGATTTGCGTTTTTTTGAGCAAAGAGCAAAACAAGGTTCTTTGACAATTGAATCGGAAGGCATGAGGCGCGAGGCTAAAGTTCCAAAGCGGCGGAGGGCCGCCGCACTCCAAGACGCTGGCGCAAGACGCTCAGGCGGAGGGTGAACTCGTAACGTTAAGCGGTTTTACGCGGCAAGAAAATTGGCTTACGCGGCAATATGCGGCAATATGCGGCAATATGCGGCAATATGCGGCAATATGCGGCAAGGAATTGGGCCTCCGTCCGCGTATTGCCGGGTATTGCCGGGTATTGCCGCGTAGTCGGACCTGGGGAAAAAAGTTGATGGTTGGGAGTTGATAGCCGGAGAGCCAAAATGACGCCCGCCCTCACCCGGCCAATGGCTTCCCAAGCCCGCCACGAGTTAGGTGCCCAATATGGGACGTGCGCTTCGCGCATGGTGGTCCTCCAGGAGAGGAGGGCGCATGCTGACGCGTTTTGACCAGTTTCTGGATCATGGGCGCATTCCCGCGACTGAAGTGGTTCCGAAGGCTGGATCGTACCGCTTCGTACCGGCTGGTACCGCCTGGTACCGCTTGGTACCGGATAAAATTTTTTCTCCACGCAAAAACGGGGCAAAAAATTGATGTGGCGGCTTGTGGTTGTAATTTCCAGGAACACCACGGGTTGGGGTGTGCCGCTTCGGAAATGTTCCTCGTTGTCAGGGCATTGATCCCGCATGCGGGACAATGCCCTCCAAGCGGGGAGTTCAACGCAAGTGGTTGATTTCCCGCGTATTCCTTACAATGTTCTGCGAAAAAGGAGGGTGGCGCCGGTCATGGCAATGAGGGTGAAGATGAAGAGGAACAGCAGGTCACCCGAAATGGCCCACAGGTCGGTGTTCTTCAGGAGAAGTTGCTTGAAGCCATCCACGGCGTAGGTGAACGGGTCCGCGACAGCGATGGCCTTCATCCAGTTGGGGAAGGCGGCAATGGGATACACCGCGCCGCTGGGAAAGAAGAGCAGGGTGTTCAGGACGCCGAATATCGCCCGCGGCACCAGGGGATCGGCGACGCGCACCATGAGCACGAACATCATGCTGATCAAGGCCAGCGCCGTGAGCAGCACGAGCAGCATCATGCGCGCAAGGCGCACAAGGTTGAGCGGGTCGGGAATGCCGGCGATCAGCGAACCGACGGTGATGAGGACCGCACCGGCCATGATGGCCTTGATGGCGCCGGAGAGGTTGAAGCCGAGGATGAGCTCGAACTTGCGGATGGGCGTGACGAGGTAGCCTTCGTGCAGGCCGCGCGCCTTGTCATCAATGTAGATGATGCCGCCGCCGATCATCGCGGAGACAAAGATGGCGAGCACGGTGCTGCCGGGCAGCAGGTATTGAATGTAGGGCACGTACGGATAAATCTCAACGATCGAAAGCGTGGCATCGGACGACAGGCGCGGCGCGGCGGCGGGCGCGTTGTAGGGGCCGAGCAACTGGGTGAGGGAGCCTTCGAGCGCGCTGGCGGCAAACTGGTCGGTGTTATCCTCGATCAACGCGATGCGCGGGTTGTTGCCGGCGAGCACGGAACGGGAGAACTCGGGCGGGATGTTCACCACGGCGCTGATGCGGCCGGAGCGCAGGTCGCGGAGGGCGGCGGTTTGGTCGGTGTAGGCGACGGTGTCGAAGGTGCTGGCGTTGGCGGCGATGGCCTGGAACATTTCCTTCAACTTCACCGCTTGCACGCCGTGGTCCTCATCCACCACGCCGACCCCGAGGTGTTTGACCTTTCCGCCGAAGGCATAGCCGAGCACGACGAGTTGCACGAGCGGCATGACGATGGACACCATCATGAGCGTGGGACTGCGCCGAAAACGACGCAGGTCGCGCTCAATGATGGCAAGAATGCGGTGCATGTTACTGGGCGTCCGCGCGCGGCTGTTGATAAACCGCCGGGGCCTGCAGGGCGTCGCGCAGTTGATGGCCGGTGTAATGAACAAAAACATCGTCCAACGACGTGCTTTGCACGGAAAGCGAGGTGACCTCGACGCCGGCCTTGCGCGCGGCGTCCATGACTTCGACGGTGGTGCGCGGGCCGTTGTCGGACGAGAGGCGATAGACGTTGTCCACGGACTTCACGTCGGCGACGTCGGGGAGATTGCGGAGAATGGTCGGCCAGTCCGACGGCGCGTTGGCGAAGCTGACTTCCATGATGTTCTTGCCGGGAACGGAGGCCTTGAGCTTCAGCGGCGAATCCAGCGCGACGAGCTTGCCGTGGTCCACAATGGCGATACGGTCGCAGAGCTTGTCGGCCTCGTCCATGTAATGGGTGGTGACGAGGATGGTGAGGTCGCGCTCGCGTTTGAGGCGCGAGAGCATTTCCCAGACGGCCACGCGGGACACGGGGTCGAGGCCGGTGGTGGGCTCGTCGAGAAAGAAGATTTTGGGATGATGCACGAGGCCGCGCGCGATCTCCAAACGCCGCCTCATGCCGCCGGAGAACATTTTCAATGGTTTGTCGGCCCATTGCGTCAGGTCAACGGCTTCAAGCAATTCCTTGATGGTTTTGCGGCGCTCCTCGCGCGACAGGCCGTAGAACTTCGCGAAAATGCTCATGTTTTCCCATGCCGTCAAATCGAGGTCCGAGGTCATGGCCTGCGGGATGACGCCGATGGACTGGCGCACCTGGTTTGGGGAACGGACGACGTCAAAGCCGTTGATGAGCACCTTGCCCGAGGTGGGCGGCACGAGCGTGGTCATCATGCGGATGAGCGTGGACTTCCCCGCGCCGTTCGGCCCGAGCAGGCCGAAGACCTCACCGTGGCCCACGTTGAAGCTCAGCGAATCCACGGCGACGAAATCGCCGAAGCGCTTGGTCAGATTTTCAACTTCAATGTCAAACATGGCATTGCGGGGAAGTGTTTACATGCGCGCGCTCAGGGTTTGGCCAGAGGCAGAGTCACGTAAGCCGTCATGCCCAGCGCCAGGCTGCGATCGGTGTTGTCGCAGCGCAGCCGGATTTCAAACGTCTTGATGTCGCGCTTGCTGCGGTTCACGTCGCGCTGTGTGGCGTAATCGGCATCCACACCGCGGAAGAAAACCGTACCCTCGCGCACGTCGCCCGAGGGAAGCGTGACCTTGAGCTTGTCGCCGATATGAAAGCGGCTGATGTAGCCTTCCTCCACGTCGGCACGCACCCAAAGGTCATCGGGGTTGATGAGCGTGACGATGCCCTGGCCGGGATTCACCACTTCGCCCTGAAGCGCGGCGCGCACGTCCACGACGCCGTCAATCGGCGCATGCACCTCGGTGTAGTCGAGACGGACCTGCGCCTTGTCCGTTTGGGCGCCGGTGGCGGCGAGTTGATCATGGGACGCCTGCACCGCGGCTTTGGCGGCTTCGACCTGTTTTTCAAGCGAATCCACGCGGGCCTTCGCGCCGTCGAGGGTGGTCCGCACCTGGTCGGCGGACTGCGCGGATTCAACGCCCTTTTGAAACAGATCCTGGATGCGGGTGAAGTTCAGACGGTCATTTTCAAGATCAGCCTGCGCCTGGACAACCTGCGCCTGCGCGGAAGCAAGGTTCGCCTCGGCCTGGCTGATCTGGTTGCTGGTTTGCGCCTGCTGCGACTGGTAATAAGCCATGTCCGCCTTCCATTCCTGCGGCTGGATGACGGCCAGAAGCTGGCCGCGTTTGACCGTGTCACCCTCCTTGACCAGGAGCTGCTGCAGCCGGCCCTGAATTTCCGAGCTTACAATGACGCTGTCCGTCGTCACGATGCCGGTGATCACGATGTCGTGAGCGTGGTTTTTGAGCGCGTAATAAACGATGCCCGCCAGCAGGACGAGCGCCACAAGGATGATGCGGATTTTGCGTTTCATGGCAGGGGGGCGTCAGGGTCAAGGAACAATCCGTGGCGGATGAAGTCGAGCACTTCCCGCTTGCGTGCCTTCAAGTTTGCATGGTCGTACGCGTCTGACTGGCCGAGGAGTTGGAGCACCTGGGACGCGGAAAAATAGAACACGATGAGCGCGATGATGGAGATGGCGGTGTGACGGCGGTCGGCGCGGCGGAATTCGCCATCGCGCATGCCGCGCTCGAGCACGCGGTCCAGGGCCTGGCTGCGCGGCAGAAAATACTTGCGCACCAGGCGCTCCAGTGCCCGTCCGCCGGTCATCATCATTTGCTGGTAAATGCAGGCGTAACGCTGCCGCGCGGTGATGAAATCAAAATGCATGCTGACATATTGGAGCAGCACGGCGCGCGCCGACGCCGGCGAAGCAAGCACTTCCAGCGCCCGGTGGTTGAATTCCTCGAAGTGGTCCTCCACCACGGCCTCGTAAAGGCGGTTTTTGCTCTTGAAGTAATAATAAAGCATCGCCTTGTTGACGCCCGCGGCGGCGGCGATGGCCTCGGTGCGCGCCCCGGCGAGGCCCGCCTGCGCGAAGGCGTCGGCGGCCGCGGCGAGGATCGCGGCGCGGGTTTCCGCGCTGCGCGCCTGCTGCGTTCGGGCCTGGATTTGCTGGCGGCTCATAACTAACCAACCGGATGGTTAATTATTGCCGAAGACGAAAACAATGTCAAGCGGGGTCTTCAAGCATTGTGCACGAACAGCTTGCCGGGCAGCTGGCGGATCAGGCGCTTCATTTCCAGGCTCAGGAGCACGACCGACACGGTCGAACTGGGCAGGCCGCTTTTGCGGATGACATCGTCCGTGCTCAATTCCTCTCCGCCCAACGCGTCATACACCTTCTGTTCATTTTCGGAAAGGCTGAGCGCTGGCAGCACGCCGGTTTCGCCCGCGCCGGGCGGCCGGTTGCTCGCCGGAAAGAGGTATTCGAATTCGCTGAGAATGTCCTCCGCCCCCTCACAAAGCTTGGCCCCTTTTTTGATCAGTTCGTGGCAGCCCTTGCTGCGCGGCGAGTCAATCCGTCCTGGCACGGCAAACACCTGGCGGCCGCAATCGACCGCCATGTTCGCGGTGATGAGCGCGCCGCTCGTCAGATTGGCTTCCACCACCACCGTGCCCAGGGTCATGCCCGCCACGATGCGGTTGCGAATGGGAAAGGATTGCTTGTCCGCGCTGCGGTTGAAGGGAAACTGGGTGATCACGGCGCCCGCGGCGGCAATGCGCTCGAAAAGTTCCGCGTTCTCCGGCGGGAACACCAGGTTGATGCCTGTGCCCAGGACGGCCACGGTGCGTCCGTTGGCGCTGAGCGCTCCCTGGTGCGCCGCCGTGTCAATCCCGCGCGCCCCGCCGCTCACCACGGTCACCCCCACGTAAGCAAGTTGATACGCCAGCTTGCGCGCGGCTTCCACGCCGTAATGCGTGGTCATGCGCGACCCCACCATGGCCACGGCGTTTTTGTCCCGGTCAGTCAGGCGGCCCTTGACGTAAAGCACGACCGGCGGGTCATATATTTGCCGGAGCAATTCGGGATAATCCGCGTCCGCCTGCGTCAGGATGCGGCAGCCAAATTCACTGATGCGCTTCAGTTCGCCGCCCAGGTCCACCGTTTTTTCCCAGTTGGCGATGGACTCGGCGGTTTCCGGACCGATGCCCCGCGTCTGGAGCAGTTGCTGCTTGGAAGCACTGAGAATGGCCGGCGCTTCGCCAAAATGTTCGAGCAACTGGCGCACACGGACGGGTCCGACGTGCTCGATCATGTTCAGTGCGACCAGCGCTTCCCGGGCATCCATGGGCGTTTGCATAACTCATCAGGGCAAAATCTGCAAATCATTACCCGTGTCTTGCAGGGGGGTGCAACTGTCCCGGTTTGAGACACGGTCGGGTCATGGCGACTGCCCAATTATTGACCTGAACGACCTTGCCATTTCTTTGCGGCTGGCATGGTGGCTGCTCAATAGCCCTCATTAAAACGACCGGAACCGATGCCAGTCGAACAAGTTAAACAGATTTTTCACTTCCAACTGTAAAGGGTCTGAGCGACCTGGAGTGAAAAGTGTATTTGATATTGCGCGGCCGGGCTCCGGGCAGATTGGAATTTTGTAATGCAAACAAAACCGACGCACCAGTCCCCCAAGGCGGGATTCACCCTCGCGGAAACGCTGGTGAGCATCATGATCATGGGCCTGGTTTTTTCCGGCGTTCTTCTGGGCTATACCCGCGCCTCCCAGCGGGCGGAATGGTCGGGCCTTTCGCTGGCGGCGGAGGCCCTGTGCGTCCGGCAGATGGAACAGTTCCGCGCTGTCAAATGGGACACTCAGTCCCTGCCGATATACGACGACACTACTAACATTTCCACCAGCAATGTGATGATCCTCGACATCCCCATTTCGGGCAGCAACGTGGTGTACGCCACCAACACGTTCACCATCCAAAGTTTCACACAGGCCGGCCCGTCCTATTTCAAGATGATCACGGCCAAAACCACCTGGGCCCTGAACGGCCATGTGTTCACCAACACGCTCGTTGATTACCGCGCTCCCGACCAATGAAAACTGATTGCCCCCAGGCCGGCCCGGCGCGGATTGCGCGCGGAATGACGCTCGTGGAAATGATGACCACCACGGCCCTGTTCACGATGATGGTTGCCGGGTTGGTTGCGGTGAACATGTTCGGCCTCAAACAGGACGAGTTTTTGAACAGCCAGATCGGGGCCAGCGACCAGTCCCGCATGGAATTCAACATGTTGCTTGAGGAGCTCCGCTCCGCCAAAGACGTCCAGATTGGCAGCGGCTGGGACACCAACTTCATGCCCATCACCAACGGCCCGCAACAGGGCGACACCATCCAGATCCTTCCCAGCACCAACCTCGGCTATTGTATTTATTACTACTTCGAAACCAACACGGTATCCAATCCGTTGTCCAACGGGAGCTGGCTCGTACGGGTGGCGGTTGCGACTGACACCAACGGTGTCGTCACCCGCACCAAGAACACCGTCTGCACCTGCATCGCCAATACAACCAACCAGTGGATGACCAACGCGTTGAATTTTTCCGCTCTGAGCCTGGTCGGGACGAATTGGACCTTGATGACCCTTGATCCCACAAATAATGCGGCCCCCCCCAATTACATTGTCACCTGCCTGCTCCAGTTCTACCAGTACCAATATCCGCTGACCTACGTCGGCACCAATTGCCTTTACGATTACTACCAAATCAACCTTCAGGCCGCGCGACGCGCGCCATGAACCCAGCCGCCCTATGAACCCCCTCATTTTTCCCCGTGATGCCGGCCGTGCCGGCTATACGCTGCTCACCACCCTCATCCTGACCGGCGCCATCACCGCGATGCTCGCCGCGACCCTCACCCGCACCATGACCGGTGAAAAACTCAATGACCGCGACAACGCCTGGCAGTCCGCCAATGCCGCGGCGGAGGCGGCCACGGAAAAAGTGATGTCGCGCATGATGGTGGATTTCGCGAATGGCGGCGAGGTCAACCTCAGCAACAACCTCACTGTTTACCGGACGGGCATGCTCCCCAACACGAACGAGTCCTCCTACTGGACCAACGTCGTATTCTCCGATGGCAACGGGAATTCCAACGCAACTTATGTGGCTCGCACCACCATCAGCCCAAATCCGCAATATGTCATTCTGGAACAACAGTATCCCGGCTTGAGCGCGTTCGCCTCCACCTACCGCGTCCTTTCCAACGCCAAGTACACCTACAACGGTTACAACATCACCGGCATCGTCCAGCAGGATCTTCAGATGGCGGAAATCCCCGTCTTTCAGTTCGCCATCTTTTACAACACCGTCATGGAGTATTCCGACTGCGCCCCCTTCACCATCAACGGCCGCGTTCATTGTAACACGAACATTGATGTGGGGACCGTCTCCAGCTCGTCACTTACCTTCAATTATTTCGTGGATTGCAGCGGCATCGTCACCAATCCGCCGAATGCCGGCTACCTACAGAGCAGTTGGACGGGGCCGATTACCTATAACGGCTCGCCCAACCCGGGCCGCGGCACCAACCAGCCGGTTCTGAACCTGCCCATTGGCACCAACAGCAGCGACCCCAATTCCGTCCGAGAGATCATTAATCCGCCTCCCCCCCTCGAGAGCCCAACCAACGCCATCAGTTCGCAGCGTTTTTACAACAAGGCTGATATGTTGATCATCATTACCAACGTCCAGGTTGGCGCCACATGGGTCACCAATACCACAAATGTAATGACGACCAACGGCGTGCTCGTTCTTATAAAGAACTCGATGTATGACATTTCGCCCACTCCGTTCTCCGTGACCAATGGCGTCACCAACGGCACCTACAACGGAATCAATGACGGCACGGCCTGGACGAACTGGGTTGCTTATGGATTTACAAACTGGCTGAACTTCACCAACACGTTCTACGATCAACGTCAAAGCGCCAATCAGCACGTCGTGCAAATTGACGTACTCAAATTGGGGCAATGGATCGGCAGCACCAATGGCTGCACGAACAGCTACCTGAGTGGAAAATGGACCGGAATCACTCCCTTCAATGGGATCATTTACATCCAAGACAACCGGACTACGACCAATGGCTGGCAGAATTGCGTCCGGTTGGTGAACGGACAAAACATCACCAACGGACTTTATACCAGCGGATTGACCATCGCCACCCAAAACCCGCTTTATATCCAGGGTCTTTATAATTGTCCCTCCGCCATCAATGTTTCATCCACCAATACAATCGGTTGCCGACCCTGCTCCGTGATTTGCGATGCCCTTACCATTCTCTCGCCGGCCTGGAACGATACGCTCAGCAAACCGGCCCTCGCCATTACCGCCCTGAGCGACACCGTCAACACCGCCATCATCGCAGGCAATGTGCTGACAACCGATACAACGAGCACGGGTTTTAGTGGAGGCGTGATGAATCTGACCCGACTGCTCGAAGATTGGAGCGCCGCCAACCTCTATCTGAACACGTCGCTCATCAATCTCTACCCCAGCGCGCAGGCCACGCAACAGTTCCAATTGCCCGGAAATTATTATTTCGCGCCGACCCGGCATTTTTCATTCGACCTGAATTACACCACCTCCACGGGACTGCCTCCGGGGACGCCGCTGATTGACCGGATGATCCGCGCCGGCTGGGGCATTGCGCCGCCGAATATAGTGAATTACTATTCGCCAACCCTGGATTTCGTGCCCCACTAACCATGCGTTTATCCGCCGTCGCCATCGTTTTCTGTTCACTTGTTGGATTGACCGCTCCTGCGCTGGCGCAGGACAGCGCCACCGCGCCCACGCCGCTTCAGGTCTGGCTCAGGAGAGAAGCGGCTGAATTCGCGGAACCGCGCTATACCGCGATGATTACCGCGGGGAAGGACAAGTTTGCCTTTCTTGTTCCCATCGGCTATTATCTGCGCGGCGACCCCACTTCAGGGACGCTCACGCTGGCCAATGCCGGAGGCAACAGCTCCATCACCTTCGCCGTTCTCCCCCCGCTTTCGTCCGATGCTGCGCCTTTCAGCGCCGACACCTGCCGGGAGTGGGCGCTGCGGGATTACCCCGGCGGGAAAATCACCCAGGAATTCTCGGCCGTGGCTTCCGCCGGCAGGGGGCCGGGCTTCGATGTTCAGTTGAAGGCCTCTGGAGGCTTTGTTCAATGCAAACGCGTGGTCTACATCTCTTCCAGCAACGGAGTGCTGAAATTTACCGCGACAGCCAGCTCGAATCATTTTGATTCGGTGAAATCAGTCCTCACCGGCTTGATGCAGACTTTCCGCTACAGCGCGGACGGCGTTTTAAAAGTTCCTCCCCTGCCCGACACCAACTGAGCCGCTCTCGATCCCACCCGGCCTGGGCGCACTT
>Ga0206934_1289_pt1 | contig 11373 bp, 11 predicted proteins | sample Alteio_BWOrgHeat_16_FD_152932 | JGI IMG/M metagenome (GOLD analysis project Ga0206934, IMG submission 152932) | Enriched cells from forest soil in Barre Woods Harvard Forest LTER site, Petersham, Massachusetts, United States -... | ecosystem: Environmental > Terrestrial > Soil > Temperate forest >...
GGGGAGGTGGCGGCTTCGGTGGAGGCGGCCCCGGCGAAGCGCCCCCGGCATTGATGCGAAAAATGATGGGAGGACCAGGAGCGGGGGCCACGAAGCCTGAGTCGGTGAGCCGATTCGCCCAAGGAATGTCCAAGAGCTCGGGGAAGGACGGAGCGTTTGGCCTGTCTCGCGGCGCGCTGGAGGAAGAGCGACTTCACGAAGCGGCCAAGAGCCTTGGCGTTAACGATGCCGACAAGAAGGCCTTGTTCATGGCCATCACCCAGAAGGAAGCCTATGACCGCGCCCACGACGCGTTGAAACGGAGCGATTTGGCAAGCGTGCAGACCGAAAGGCTCGGCGTCGAGCTATCCGTGCAGATGAACAACTTGCGGAATCAAAGCCGGCTTTCCAACACGGCTCTCCGCCAAGTGGCCGGACGCAATTGCCTGGAATTCGGCGGCGTGTGGATCGACGAGGCGTTCACCTCCAAGATGCCGACGCTGGCGGTCCAAGCCCAGAGCAACGCCTATTTCCGCCTCTTGGAACGGCATCCCGAAATCAAACCCGTGTTACAGCTCGGCAACTACTTGGTCTGGGTAGCGCCCAGCGGCACGGCCTTGATCATCGACGCCAACGACGGCAAGAAAGAGCTGACGAATGCGGAGATCGATAAGTTGTTTGAAGCGAAGAAGTGAACAAAACTCAAAGTAATTCTCTTCGAAGCCCAGGGACAGCCGTCCCTGGGCTTTTTTGTCCTAGGGAATGTAAAGCCGACCTGTTCCACGAATTCTTTCGATCTCCAAAAGATATTGCAACAGACGTTCGGCAACCAGCTCCACATAATCGCGATCGTGGAGAACCCGTTTGGGATTGGCCAAGGTAAACACAGGCAAGTTATTTGGCTTGTTGAATTCTCGAATCGTGGACTCCAAAGACTCCGGTCCTTCGTCATTCCGATTCGCGGTAATTAGAATCACTTCGTGGTTCTGGCATTCTCGCCAAAGCTCCAGATCGGAAGCACTTCGAAGAATTCCCAGGATTTCGAATGATAAGAGCTGGATATTCAAGTGTCGCCAAACATCTTGCCAAGCTTCGGTTTCAAAGATATGCAGCAGGACCTCGACTTGGCGTTGGACGTCATTGTCCGCTAGGACCCCCTTCACCGTTGTTCTCCCGATGAGACGAATCCCTCCCGTTGGCCCATAAATTCTGATATTTGGCGTGAATCTCGTCCAGGCGCGCTTGAATTTCCGGCGGATTGCCTTTGGCGCATCGTTCTAGGATTTTCTGGTAATTTTCTTGGACTTCGTCCTGGTGATCTTGAACATACTGAATCGCGGCAAGGGCCTGGGCCGAGGAAATACGGAGCGTAGCGGCGATGTCCGTATGGTGCCAGCCTTCCTTCAGGTAATCCAGGACGTCGTAGACGGTGATGCGGGTACCGGAAATCTCAGGACCGCGACCACGATTGATAATCGTTGTTTCCATCGATGGGAAGCTCCGGTCGGAGTCGTTGAACGTTTCCTTGGATTATAGCCCGAGAGTTGCTCAGTGTGATAGCCCATTCGTTGGAAGGAAGCTAGCATGGAGCGGGGGCCTTGACAGGTCTTCCGCCGCGCGTTACCCAATACCGTGTTTCATTGCAATAAATAACCCTCGATCAAGGAGATGCTTCCATGGTTCCGCAACAATATAAGGGAATGGGGCGGCGAGAGTTTTTGCAGACGGGAGCAGCCGCGGTGGCCGGTCTCACCGGGCTTTCTAGTCTCGTTCAAGCCAAAGACAAGGCTGACGACGCCTTCGGCGGTTTCACCGTAGGCGTGCAGAGTTACTGCTTCCGCAATTTCAAAACCGAGCCTGCCCTTAAGCGTACTCAAGACCTCGGCCTGCACTATATCGAGTTCTTCCAAGCACACGCTCCGTTGAACGCCAGCCCGGAGCAGATTAAAGCGCTCTTGAAGCTGTGCCGCGAGTATGACATCACGCCCAATTGCTACGGCGTGCAGCAATTCACCAAAAATCACGATTTCAACAAGAAGATTTTTGAATACGGCAAGGCGCTGGGCATCAAGACGTTTAGCGCGAATCCGGACCGGGACTCCTTCGACAGTCTGGACAAACTGTGCGACGAATACAAAATCGCTATCGCCATTCATCCCCACGGCCCGGTCAACAATAACAAAGAGCTGGATAAGTGGTATTCGGCGGAGGTCATCATGCCGGCCGTCAAGGATCATCATGAGCTGATCGGCACGTGTTTGGACACCGGCCATTTGATTCATGCCGCCATACCACCGTTCAACAAGAAGCTGGACCCGGCCGAGCAGATTCGCATCATGGGTCCGCGCAACTTCGGCATCCATCTCAAGGACCACAACAATGAAAAAGAAACCGACGTGGTCTTCGGCAAAGACGGGGGAGTGCTGGACGTGCCGGCCGTCCTAAAAGCTCTTCAAGACGTGAAATTCAAAGGCCACATTAGTATCGAGTACGAGGCCCATCCGGACGATCCCGTGCCCGACATGAAAGCCTGCATTGAGGTGTTCAAGGAAGCGGTCAAGACACTGACGTAGTCAGTAGTTCTTAGTGCTTAGTCCTTAGGCAGTAGTCCGTTAGTAAGGAGTCCGTTGGTTGGCAGCAGGTGAATGTTGTCTGTATTCACCAACTGGGTCTGGCGGTTATAATGGCAACTTAAGTCAGAAACGTGAGTGTTGCTACGGACTACTGACTACGGACCACTTTTGATGACTCCCGAGCAGATAGTGGAGTTGCGGCGGAAACATTACAATGCCACGGTCGCCTGGCTCCGCAAAGCCCATGACGACTTGATGGTGATCCGCATCCGACCGGATTGGGCGCTGCCCAAGCATGAACCCGGACAATACACTTCGATCGGTCTGGGATATTGGGAGCCGCGCCATCCGGGCACTCAGCCGGAAGTAGTCAAACCGGAAGACGAGAGTCATCTCATCAAGCGGGCGTATTCGATCGGCTGCCCGATTCTTGGCGACGATGGTCAGCTTTGGTCCGGGCCGCAAGCCGGATGGCTCGAGTTCTATATTGTCCTGGTGCGGGAGTCGAGCAAAGAACGTCCGCCGGGCCTGACGCCGCGGCTCTTCATGCTCAGGGAAGGGGACCGGCTTCACCTCACCGAGAAAATCGCCGGACACTTCACGCTCGAAGGCGTGAAGCCGGACGATACGGTTTTGTTCTTAGCGACGGGGACGGGAGAAGCGCCGCACAACTACATGCTCTGGCATCTGCTCCGTAGCGGGCATCAAGGGCGTATTTTGTCAGCCTGTTGCGTTCGCTATCGGCGCGATCTTGCCTACTTCGAAACCCATCAGGAACTCATGCGGCGGTTTCCTCAATACACTTACCTGAGCCTGACCACACGCGAGCCGGATACCATTCATGGCAAAGTCTATATTCAAGACCTGATCAGGAGCGGAGAATTGGAAGAGCGGTTGGGCCAGGCGCTCGATCCCAATCACACCCACGTGTTCCTGTGCGGCAATCCGAAGATGATCGGTGTTCCCGTGAAGGATCGCGAGAGTGGGAGATTCACATATCCCCAACCGTTGGGAGTGATTGAGATCCTGGAAAAGCGCGGCTTCAAGGCTGATCAGGGAAGCAAAGCCAGGGGTAATATCCACTTCGAAGAATATTGGTAGGGAGAAACGAATGATGGGGTTCAAGGCCGGCCGTGCCGGCGGCTTGCGGCGAGAACTGGCAGTATTGATGGCCGTAATTCTAACTGGCGTCCTGACGCACTCCGCGGCGGCCGATCCAGGGAAGGGCGGCGACAAAAGCGTTCCGCGCCGCCGCGTTCAGGTGGTTCAGGCGCCTGCTAATTTGATTGTGATCGCTCAGCTGCAAACCACGGCTCCCGCCAAAAAAGAGTCCTGGCTGAAAAAAGCCTGGCGAAATCGCAAGCAGCGGCCGTGGTTTTTTGTTGCCGGCGGAGTCGTCTTGGTGCTCCTCGTCATCGGGGGCTGGTACTTGGTTGGGGTTGGCAAGCAAAAGGGGCCAAAACTCCAAGTCACCGAGAGTCAAATCGGTCCCTATCAACTAAAAAACCTGTTGGCTACCGGTCACACGAGTCAAGTCTGGGAAGTCGTGGAGTCGAGCAGCCATCTCCATTTTGCCATGAAACTGTTGTTGCCGGAAAACGTACACAACCCCGTGCACCGGCAATTGCTGTTCCATGAGGCGGATGTTGGCCGCCTTCTAGCCCATCCGAACATTATCAAAATCAAGACGGTGATGAAGGATCCCGAGCATCCATTTTTCATCATGGAATTTTTTCCGTCAGGCAGCCTGAAAATGCGGATTATGCGCAAGGAGAAAGCGTTCATCCAGGAAAAGGTCCACGACATTTTCAAGCAGACGATGACCGGCCTGGCGTACATGCATGCGAGCGGCTGGGTGCATCGCGACATCAAGCCGGAGAATATCCTGGTGAACAGCGCGGGGGAAGTGCGCATCATCGATTTCGCCATCACCGAGCGGATTCCCAAGGGAATGGCGAAGACGTTTCATCGGCGGGCCAAGTCGGCCCAAGGCACGCGCAGCTATATGCCCCCCGAGCAGATTCGAGGACAAGCCCTCGACGGACGGGCGGATATCTACTCCTTCGCGGCCGCGGCCTACGAAGTCGTCACGGGCCGGCCGCCATTCCGGGGCGGTTCGCCCGAAGCCTTGCTCAATAAGCACCTCTTTGAGAAGCCCGTTTCTCCCGAAGTTTATAATCCGGAGGTTACCAAAGAGTTTGGCGAATTCATCTTGCGCATGCTGTCCAAGCGCCGCGAAGAACGCCCGAACAATTTCCATGAAGCGCTCATGCAATTTCGCAACATCAAGGTCTTCAAAACCCCGGCCGCCAAAAAAGAAGAAGCCAAGTAACGACCCAAGGAAAGTCCATGCCGCCGCGCATTCGCCTATCCTTTGAGAAAGAAATCTACGACATGGAGGATGCGCTGGCCAAGCTGGAGGCCGGTGGCAACGGCCAGCTTACCGGCGCCGACGAAATTCGCCGCATGCGCCGCGACCTGGTTCGCCTCATGCGAAGGATCTACAGCAATTTGACACCGTGGCAAACCGTGGAAGTCTCCCGCCACCCGGAAAGGCCGCAGACTCTCGACTACATTGACTTGATGTTTGAAGAGTTCGTCGAGATGCACGGCGACCGGGCTTTTGGCGACGATCGGGTGTTCCGGACGGGATTCGCTCGGTTGGGCGATTTTCGCCTCATGCTCATCGGGCAGCAAAAGGGTCATACCACCAAAGAAAAGCTCGAGTGCCTGTACGGCTGCGCGCATCCCGAGGGGTATCGCAAGGCCCTGAATAAAATGCGCATGGCGGCCAAGTACGGACTGCCGATCATTTGTTTGATCGACACGCCCGGCGCCTATCCTGGCATTGGAGCGGAAGAACGCGGACAGGCTCAGCTCATCGCCAACAATCTGCTGGAAATGTCGCGACTGCCGACACCCATCGTTTGCGTGGTCATCGGGGAGGGGGGTTCCGGCGGCGCTTTGGGCATTGGCGTCGGTGATCGCGTCGGCATGCTCGAGCACGCCTACTATTCCGTGATCAGTCCGGAGGGGTGCGCGGGCATCCTTTGGAAAGTCGCCAATGAAGAAACCAAGCCTTTGGCGGCCGAAGCACTTAAGATGACCGCTCGCGATCTCTTCAAATTCGGCATTATCGATGACATTATCGCCGAGCCTCTCGGAGGCGCCCAACGCGATCACCGCGAGATGGCCAACACGCTCAAGAAATATCTGCTCCGCTACCTGCGACAGCTCCACGGCATTCCGATCGATGACCTGCTGGAGCAGCGCTATCAGAAATTCCGCCGTATGGGAGTGTTTGAGGAAGTGCCGACCGGCAATTAAACATAAGAGCGATTATCGGACGTTGCCTAGACCCGCTTGCGGTTTAGCGCTTTTCGCCAACGTCCGATAATGTCCGTTATGTTTAATTGATCTATCCGAAATCCCTAGGAAATTCGCATTATGGCTGGATACTCCGGAACGCCGCTGCCAGCCAAGCTGGGTATCAAAAAAGATCATCGAGTTGCTCTCATCCACGCTCCCGCCGGCTTCGCCAAGATCCTGGGAGACTTGCCGGAAGGCGTCGAGATTCGTCGGTCGAACCGCCAACAAGAGTCTTCCAAGAACGCGGAGCTGCTGGATGTGATGGTGTTCTTCACCGATAATCGTGCCGAGTTGGTCAAAGAATTTCGTGGTCTCACCGAGCGGCTCTCCCCTGCCGGAGGATTGTGGATTGCATGGCCCAAGAAGGCTTCCAGATTGCCCACGGACCTGACCGAAGATCGGATTCGGGAAATCGGCCTGGAAGCCGGTTTGGTCGACAATAAAGTCTGCGCCGTGGACGACACCTGGTCGGGACTTCGCTTCGTCCATCGACTCAAAGATCGGCCCAATCTCAAGAAATGATGTTCTCATTTCCGGGATTTTGCTTGACGGGAGACGTGAGAGACACAAGACTTCCTCACGAAGGTTTGTTGGGACTATTTTCGGTGGTGAAACCATTCAGGCAAGGAGAAACGAAACATGGCAAAGAAGGTCAGGGTCAAGAGCAAGCCGAAGAAAGCCAAGATGAAGATGAAGGTTAAAGTCAAAGCGAAAAAGACAAAATCCGCGGCTTCCATGAGCAAGCCCGGCGTGCCTGCCGGCTTTTCAACCGTGACGCCGCACTTGGTCGTCCGAGACGCCGCTCAAGCGATCGAGTTTTACAAGAAGGCTTTCGGCGCCAAGGAAACGCTGCGCATGCCCGGACCCGGCGGAAAAATCCTGCATGCGGAAATCAAAATCGGCGATTCGCATCTCTTTCTGGCCGATGAAATGCCGGAATGGGGTTCCAAATCGCCGCTCATGCTCGGCGGCACGGGCACCACGATTTCTCTCTATGTCGAAGACGCGGATGCGGTCTTCAATCGAGCCGTCGCCGCCGGCGCTCAAGTCAAAATGCCTTTGGCCGATCAATTTTGGGGAGACCGCTACGGCAAACTCGGAGACCCGTACGGACATGAATGGGCCGTCGCCACGCATCTGGAAGATTTGAGTCCGGCGGAAATGAAAAAACGGCAGGAAGTAGCCATGGCTCAAATGGCCCAAGGCCCGCCGACCAATATGTAAGCTGGCGGGTAGTTGTTGTCGCGGAGCCGAAGGCGTCGCTCACGCTTCCGGATCAATTCTGGCCTTGACGGCGTCCTTCGCTTCCGAAAGGCTGGAATGGAGAGGGAGGGCCGAATCATGCCAAAAGTCTTGATGGAAGTTGACGTCCCCGACGTCAGGTGGCCGCCAAAAAACCTGCCGGAAACGGATGGTGAGCCCTTGGAAAGCCCCTGGCACTTCGCCCAAATCGCTCTACTGATAGATCTGGTTTACTGCTGGCTTAGGGGGCGAGACGACTTTTTTGCCGGCGGCAACACATTCATCTATTACAGTTACGACGAGTCGAAAGGCCAGGATTACAAAGGTCCCGACTTTTTCTTTGTCAGAGGGGTGGAAGGAAAACGACCCCGTAAGTACTGGGCGATCTGGGACGAGGGCGGCAAATATCCTAATCTCATCGTTGAGCTTCTTTCCCCGACCACGGCCAACGTGGATAAGACAACCAAGAAAGCACTCTACGAGCAGACTTTCCGAACGCCCGAGTACTTTTGGTATGACCCAGATACTCAAGAATTGACGGGCTGGCGGTTGGAGGAGGGAAGCTATCAATCGATCACGACCAATGACCAGGGCTGGATATGGAGTGAACAACTAGGGCTTTGGATCGGCAAGTGGATGGGAACCCATCTGGGCTTGGAGGCCACCTGGCTGCGTTTCTATGACAAGAACGGTCAGTTGGTCTTGCTGGAGGCCGAAAGGTCTCAAGCTGAACTGAACCATCTGAAAGCCATGCTAGCGGAAAAGGGGATTTCTCCTTCCTAGGCCTCCCCTGTTATCATGTCCGCATGGGAAGTGCGCCGATACTCACCGAGCATCGTCTCCAGGCCGGCATGGTCGGCTTGGGGATGATCTTCGACGACACCTATCGGCCGTTATTTGAGCAGCTTCATGCCGAGGGACTCTGCCGGCGAGATTTTGGTTTCGTGAACGTTGAGCTTTCCGCGGTCGCCAGCCGGACCGGAAATCGCGCGGAACTTTATCGACAACAATCTGCCGGCCGGGTAACGAAATTCGCCAGCTTCACGGGTTCCGATGCGATCAATAATTTGATCGCTCATGGCGTGGATGTGGTCTGCGTCGCGACACCAGACGACCGTCATTTCGAATCCGCCCGGCTAGCTCTTGAAGCCGGGAAGCATGTTCTCATTGAAAAACCTTCCGTGCTTCGACTGCAAGAATTGGATCAACTTGACGCCCTTGCCAACCAACGTGGCGTACTCGCCAAGGTGGTCTATCACAAGCTGGCCGATCCCGACCACAAGAAACTGCGCACTCATGTCGTCGACGGAGTTTTGAAGCACGTCAACAACGGCTATTGCTCTTTGCTCGAACCCAAGCAGATCAGCGGGCGACAATTCGCCGAGTGGATCGTCGGCCGTAATCCGGGCACTTATGTGGCGGTCCATTACATCAAGCTGATTGATTTCACTTTCGGTCCTGAATGGCGGTTGGCTCGTGTGAGCGCCACCGGGCAGCGCGGCCTCGTAGGGCCGGCCGATGGTCCGACGTGGGACTCGGTGCAGCTCCAGATCGTGTATGCACCCCCTGACGGCCGGGAAGCCGCGTTCGACGTCCATACGAGTTGGGTGACACCGGATAATTTTCCTGGCTACGTCGAACAAGAAGTACAATTTCGTTTTGACAATGGCGTATGGAACGCCCACCAGCGGAAGCGCGGCGTCGAAGTCACGATTGAAGAACGAACGCCATTCGACCTCAAGATTACGCCCAACCATCATTACAACGCAGCGTTCTTGGAGCCGTGGGGCGAACGATCTCAGCGCGGCTATGGGATAGAAATTCTGAGGCGCTTTTTCGAGGAGGTGGCATTCGTGGAGTTCGGCGGACCCCAAAACGATCGTCCCGAGCGCCTGCGGCAAATGCAGGATTTGTCCTACAATGACCTCTCCGCCGACCGCAACACCGTGGCCGTGGTCCAAGCGATGGAAGCGATTCTAGCACGACACGCGGCTGGTGAGCCGGGCGGCGTCGTGTTCTTCAATGACCCTATGGAAGGGTTAGTTCTGCGTGTTCCCGGCAATGCTGAACCCGTTGTTCTTTACCCCGATCGTGTTTGAGCCATGCAAAATCCCCTGCACCATTCAAACGAATCGGCGTCCAACCAGGCCCGCGATGTGGTTTCATCTCATGAGCCTCGATCACTTCGCACTTATACTCCGACGCAAGCGGTGCTTGTTCGCAGCGAGGGAGTTTATCACTGGACGCCCGAAGGCCGCCGACTTTATGACTTCACTTCCGGCGTCCTGGTCGCCAACTTGGGTCACAATCCGGTTGCCTGGATGGAGCGGTTCACCGACTACATGGGTTGGTCGTTGCCTCGTCCTCGTGCCCCCGCGTCGTTCTTCTCTGCCTTGCCCATGACCGCTTACAACGCCATAACCAGCGTGGAGACCGAAGCCATCCGCCGGCTGATCGACCTGTTGCAAAGCCGGCCGGGTGGTCGTCGTTTGGAGCAAGTCTTCTGGGCCGCTTCGGGGTCGGAGGCCATTCAAAAAGCGCTCTGGGGCGCCCTAGCCCGCGACCCGTCGCGGCCCATGATCATTGCCACTCGCTTTGGTTTTCACGGCAAAAAAGGATTGGCCGGGGCCGTCACCGGCTGCGAGACCGATCACGATCGTGACCCGCGCGTTCGCTTCATCAGTTTTCCCATGACGGAATGCGCCGACGTGAGCATGCGCGAGAGATCATTCGATGACCGACTCTATCGACAAGAACTGGAATCGCTCAAGCGCGAATTCGGACATCGTTTGGGCGTCTTGATTACCGAGCCTTACTTGGGAGGCGGCGGCTCCTATCATCCACCGAAAGCATATCTCCAACTGCTTCAGAAATTCTGTCGCGAGAACGACATCGTTTTCGTCTTGGACGAAGTCCAATCCAACTTTGGTCGAACCGGGGCCATGTTCGCTTACGAAACTTACGGGCTGGAACCGGATATCGTCGTCCTCGGCAAAGGCTTGGGCAACGGTGTGCCGGTGGCGGCCGCCGTTGGTCGCACCGACATTTTCGCCACTCTCGATTATGGCGAAGGCTCGGACACTTGGAGCGCGAATCCGCTGTGTTGTGCGGCCGTATTGGCCACGTTGGACGAATTCGCGAGCCGGGATGTCCTCGGCCCCTGCCATCGTTCTTCGACCGTGGTTGAAGAAGGCCTGATCCGTTTGAAGCAGCTACCCTTTGTGGGCAAGGTGCGAGGAGAAAAAGGCGGCATGGTTTGGGGCCTGGAGATGCAGGACCATGCCGGTCGAAGCGCCGCCGACTGGGCCAATGCGACTGTCTTGGCCTGCTATCGGGGCCTCGAGCCGGGCGGCGACGGCATTCACTTTCTCGGTCCTCTCGCCAAGAAAGTCATCCGGATCGCGCCGCCCTTGGTCATTTCCGAGACCGAAGCTCATGAAGCCATGCAACTTATGTATCGCATGCTTATGCCCCTCGCCGACACTTGACTTTGGAATCTCGCCCGACCTATCCTTAAATACGCGGGCCGGAACAGAGGCCTTGATTTAGCCGCGGGGCTTGGTCCCGCGCGGAAGCAAGCCCCGCGGCTAAGTGCCTCCGGCCCGACCTCACCGCGTGTGCATTGGTAATCGAGCAACGAGGCCCGGAACCCCTTCTCCTCTCATGAACCCCTTGCCAAGCTGCCGGCGAATCTCACTCACCCTCTGCCTTGCGTTTTTCTTGCTCGCCGGATCCGCGCAGGCCGACGGACTTTCCTCCAAGGAACTTTATGAGCAGACGGTTCGCTCCACGGCCATGGTGGTCGTGCCCAACGGCGACAAGGCGAGCCAGGGCACCGGCTGGCTCGTCGACCGGGAGCGTAAACTACTGGTGACCAATCGCCACGTGATCGGTGCTCAGAAGCAGGTCGTGGCGGTGTTTGCGGTTTATCGAAACGGCCAACTCGTCGCGGAACGCGACTATTATTTGCGAGAGGCGCCCCGCTTTCGTGGACAGGTCATGGAGACGAACCAGGGCCACGACCTGGCCATCGTTCAACTCGAGGCCATACCGCCAATTGTGCAGCCACTCAAACTGGCAAAAGAACGGCCGCGAGCCAAGGACTCCGTCCTGCTGGTCGGCAATCCGGGCGACAGTCGAACCTTGTGGGTCCAAACCGCGGGCACCATCCGCGGTGTGTCTCGCGAGCGGATCAAAGTGAATTTTCCCG
>Ga0206934_1290_pt1 | contig 11354 bp, 11 predicted proteins | sample Alteio_BWOrgHeat_16_FD_152932 | JGI IMG/M metagenome (GOLD analysis project Ga0206934, IMG submission 152932) | Enriched cells from forest soil in Barre Woods Harvard Forest LTER site, Petersham, Massachusetts, United States -... | ecosystem: Environmental > Terrestrial > Soil > Temperate forest >...
TTGTCCGCGACCGAGGTGAGAGACCGGCGCATGGCGGCATCACAGTCACTGAGCAGAATGCGGCTTTTCTTGAGGATGAGATGGGGCACAGCGCGGCGGGGCGGAGTTTGATTTCGATCCGCATTTATCTTTTGTTGGGATTTGACGGATACGGCCTGGTTGGGCGGCAGGGTGTACACGGAGAAGAACCCGGCGGAATGGCCGGTGAGACGATTCAGGGCGACGAGGCGGATCCAGTCGTCCACGGGGTCGAGTGTGCCATTGGCCTGCCGCTGCAAAAGGTAATTTTTGAGCGACGAGATTTCGCGCAAGGTTGCGGGATGAAAAAAAACGAGGAGGTCTTCGGGCAAATCATTTGAGGCGTTAAAATCAATCTGTTCAAGGCGTTCGGCGATCTGTTCGAGCGTGGGCGGGTTGAGGCGGGAGCGGGTCAGCACGGCGCAGAGGGGGTTGATGTCGCAGCCGTAGGGGATGCGGCCGAGCATGGCGGCTTCGAGCGGGGTGGTGCCGCGGCCCATGAACGGGTCATAGACGATATCGCCGGGAGCGGTGAGGCGTTCGATGAAGAAGCGCGGCAACTGGGGTTTGAAGCAGGCGCGGAAGGAAATTTCGTGGAGACGGCTGGCGTCGCGCTGTTTGGCGGTCCAGAATTCGTTGACAAAGGCGGGAGTTTCGGCCAGGGTGCCATTGACGGTGAAGGCGGTGGAAATGCGGCGGGTGGACGCGCCGAATTCGCGGAAAGTTTCGAGTTCGGCCAGGAACGAGGAAGCGGACGCGTGGGACGGTGGCGTGACGGACGGGAGGGGAAGTTCGAGGGTTTCGGGACACGCGGCTTGAGTCATGGCTGGCTAAAGCACAACATTGAACCGGCGGACAGGCAAGGGGATTTTGGGGGAAAGGGAGAAGTAAGAAGGTAGAAAGAGACAGGCAAGATGCCTGTCCTATTTTTTAGTTTCGAGCAGGATGGCGGGGGTGACGAGTTTGAGGACCATTTGGCGGAAGTTGTCGAAGGAGTCGGTCTTTGGATTGTAGTCGGAGTGGCTGGAGATCATGCGCACGGCGACGAGGTTGGCGCCGGGAACGACAACGAGTTGCTGGCCGAGGGAGCCGTCGGCGTACCAGGCGATGACCTTGCCCGGTTGGGGTACGGGCAGTTCGGCGAGGAGCGAATCATAGGGCCATTCCCGGCCGAACGCCTTGTCCATGGCCAGATACAGGGCATCGGTGTCCTTGTAACGGCCTTTCAATTTTTTGGCCCTGGCGGCGAAGTCGGCGGGCGCGGAAGGCGTGATGGCGGCCCTGGTCTCCAGCTCGCTTATGCGTTCGTCATCAATGGCATAGCTGACATGGTCAAGCATGAGCCACCAAAGCAGACCGGAATACGGGTTGTGTTCCTGGGCGGGCCGCATCGAGACATCGAACCAACTATCGGCAATGAGCTGGCGGCCTTCCCATCTGCCGCGGTTGAGCGCGAGCTGGCCGAGTTTGGCGAAATCGGCGGGTAAAATTTGCAGTCCTGACATAACCTGGGGATTGCCGGCGGCGTCAAGCTTCCAGGTGAAATTGGTGATGCCGAGCGGGGCGAAAAGTTCATCGCGGAGATAGAGGTCCAGTCGCTGGCTGGAAGCTTTTTGCACGATGCCGGCGAGGAGGTTCACGGCCTTGTTGTTGTAACGGAAGCTGGCGCCGGGATCGGAGTCCATATCAGCGGTGAGGGCGAGCTGGACATAATCCGGGCTGGCATAAATTTCGACGTCGGTGCGGGGAAAATTTTGAAGGCCGGAAGTGTGATTGAGGAGATGGCGAAGGGTGATGTTCTTTTTGCGGCCCTGCTTCCATTCGGGATAAAATTCCCAGACGGGTTGGTCGAGCGATTTGATTTTGACGTCCGTGATCAACTTGCCGATGGCGAGACTTACGACGGATTTGGTGGCGGACATGGCCTCGAGGGGTTCGACGGGTTTTCCAAAATACCATTCGCCGACGGGTTTGCCGTCCTGCCAGATGACGAGGGCATCGGTGTGGGATTTCTCGGCGGCGACGACCAACTGGTCGAGGGCGGCGGCTTGAATCGGCTGTTCGGCACGGCAGATGAAAGAGAGGCCAACGACGGCGAGAAAGAGGACACTGATTTTGACGCGGGCAATGAGCGTCGTGGGGAAGTGCTTCATGCCACGAGGTATGGTTCGTGCCGCCTGCATTGTGTGATATTGACAGCCGTTTTTGTGCCAGTGAAGGCGAGGCGGCACGGCGAATTTTGGGGAGGGTTAAATATTTTTTAAAATTGAAGGGATTTTAATGAGGGCCTCCGGTGCAACCCCTTCAGGGTTGCAAAATCTGCGGATCGATACCCAGGGTAGTCCGCTCGGAAGCGTCCAACCCTGGGCTGAATGATTCAATCCTTGCAGGATTGATTGGAATGCCCAGCGGGGTTACGAAACGCAAACGCTGGGACTCAAATGCGTCCGTGCCATGAAGGCAAAGTCAGAGACTCGTTACCTTGTCTCCTACGGAAAGGAGGATTTTTTGTCCCGCTCCATCATTGCACGCCGACGCGGTAGTAATAGGGGCCGGGCGCGGGGGCGTTGGCGTCGGTGTAAGAAGTAGCGCCGGCCTGGCCGGGGATGTTGGTGGCGATGGTTTGGAAGGCGGGAACGGCGGTCAGATCGGTGGCGCGTTGGAGAGAATAAGTGATGTTGGCAACGCTTTGCCAGGTGACGACCAGGTTTGTGCCGCTGGGCGCGGGGGCGAACATTTGCAGGACGGACGAGGCGTTGGTGGGGTCGGTGCCGGCGAGCCATTCCTGCCAGTTGTTGAGGCCGTCGTTATCGGGATCGAGGAAATCGGCGGAGCCGTCGGTGGGCAGGCCGAATTGCTGGAGCCAGGCATAGGAAATGATGGAGGCGGGATTTTGAAATTCGTAGGCGCCGATGTCCACGGTGCCGCCGGAGATGCGGGGGTTGCCGTCGAGGTCGGTGGCGCCAACCACGTAGGCATTGTTGCCGGCGTTGATGCAGGGCGAGTTGGATTGGAGATGGAAATCGCCGACGGCGGGATTTACAAAGAGTGGATCATTGGCGATATTGCCGAGGCCGGGAGGAAGAGGCGTGGTGCAAGAAAACGTCAATGTGATTCCCGAAGTGTAGTTTGTCGACTGGGGCGAGGTGTTTCCGAAAATAACACAATTATCCACGGCCACAAAATCATTGGCGAACCCACTGAAGGTGGAGTAAGCGATGCCACCAGCAGAGTTGAACGCGGTGTTTCCGAAGACCGTGCAGTTGACAAGATGAGGTGGGAAGACGCCTTGGCGGCCGGAGTAGAAATGGTAATATCCACCGCCGGTGGAGGCGGCAAAGTTAGAGACGACGATGCAGTTGCTCAAGGAGCCGTTGAATGCTCCGCCGCCACCACCTCCAGCTGAATTGCCAGTGAGCAGACAACCCGCCATGAATCCGTCTGCGGTCCCTCCGCCGTCAACAGTGGCAAAATTGCCGGCCACCAGGCAATTGGTCATGACACAACTTGAGGCTCCGCCGCCCCATCCGTTACCCGACGGCGAGAAGCAGGAATTATTGGTCAAAATGCAGCCTCTGAGGAAGCAGCCGTAGGCACCCCCGCCCCAACCGGATGACGCGTTACCGCTGATAACACAATTGATAACAGTGGCACTCATGAACGGACTAAAAACGCCACCGCCGCCATTCAGCAATGGTACCGCGACGTTGAGCAAGGTGGCCCCATTCGTTAAAGTGAAACCGGCCAATTGGGCATTATTCGCAAGATATACGCACCTGGTGGCAGCGTTTCCATTTGTCGTGCCAGTTACCTGGTAACCTCAAATGATGGTATTGGCCGGGCCATTCACGCTTCGAACCGTAATGGCATTGGTTATCACGAGACGATTGGTCAAAGGCAGTGGGTAGCTCGTAACCACCCGCCCGCCGTATTCGTATACGCCGTTGGTGACGAGGACTTCGTCGTAATTGGAGGCGGCGTCAACGGCGTCCTGTATGTTGGTGGCGGCGGTGGCCCAGGAGGAAAACGGTGAAACAGGGTTGGTGTTGTTTTGGTCCACGAAATGGAATTGCAGTTCGTACGCGCCGATGTCCACCGTGCCGCCGGAAATGCGCGGGTTGCCAGCGAGGTCGGCGGGGGTGGTGGCGTAGGTATTGTTGCCGGCGTTGATGCATGGCGAGGCGGCTTGCAGGTGAAAATTGCCGGTGGCGGCGTTTACGAAAAGCGGATCGCTGATGACATTGCCCGTGCCACCGGGATCGATGTCGGTGCAGCAATAATTCAAGGTGCTGAAACCGTAGTTGCCGCCGGCAGGGTCGTTGCCGAAGACGATACAATTGACGAGGTTGCCAAAGGCATCGCCCGCGCCGATGCCGGCAATGTTGGCGGTGATGGTGCAATTGTAGTAGTTGCCGCCAAAGGTGCCGCCGCCGAAATCCCCGGCGACGTTGGAGACGAAAATGCAGTTGGACATGGTGGAGGGGTCGCCGATCGGGCAGAGGATGCCCGCGCCGGAGGTGTCGCCGCCGGCCTCGACATCGTTTCCACCGGCAAGCGTGGAACCGTTGGTAATGGTAAACCCAACCAGAATGGCGCCATTGGCCAGGTAGGCGCAGCGGACGGCGCTGTCGCCGGTAATGTCGCCGGGGATTTGATAACCGGCAATGGTGGTCACGAGCGGGCCATTGACGCTTTGGACGGTGATGGCGTTGGTCAGGACCAGGCGATTCGTGAGGAGCGAACCGGGCAGCACGCGCCCGCCGGATTGGTAGATGCCGTTGGTGACGAGGACTTCGTCGTAATTAGAGGCAGCGTCAACCGCGTCCTGGATGTTGGTGGCGGCGGTGGCCCAGGAGGAAAAGGGGGAGACGGGATTGGTGCTGGCAACGTTCACATAATGCACCGCCGCCGAAGCCTGAAATACGCCAAAAAGGCATGGCAAGGCAAATAGGCGCAAGAGGCGTGTGAACATGGCTGTCCTTAATTCTGAATTTCATGGGTCTAGCAGTCAGAAGCCAAAAAGTCAAGGCAAACGGGGAGCAAGAGGTTCGTGATGGGGACCGGTTGGAGATTGTCTCCGTCGCTTTATCATTTTTTTGACGATGCGGCAAAGTGTGGTATCGTCAGGGCTGGCAGGAGGTTGTTCTTTGACAATTGAATCGGGCGTTAAATCGGTGAAACGTGAAAACGTTACAACGGAGGCAAACGCCGGTCCGCCAGGTAAAACCGCACGACGTTGGATAAATCGACGCAAGTGGTTGATTTCCCGCCTAAGCGTCGGAAAAAATCGGAAAAAGTCGCATTATGTCGCATTCTAGAATCGGCTGGTGGCGGAAACGAGATGAAGGCATGGTTGGGCGAGACGCCCAACCGGACCCGCGAGTGCTACCCAAAACCGCGGACGATTTGGCGCAAGTGGTTGATTTCCCGCATAAACGGACGGGAAATTTGTTTCATCCTGCGGTCAGTCGGTGTGTTTGATGACAAAAAAAACAACGACAGCGGCGAGAACGAAGTAGCTGATGACCAGTCCGACTGTGGAAAGGGTGGCGCCCTTGAGGGAGGGGTCATGGCGGATGCGGGAGGCGGCGAGATGACCGCAGATGATGCCAACACCGGGAATAGGGCAACAAATCAGCGAGGCCACGGCCAGACGGCACAGCTTCCGAGGTTCGGGCCGGGTTTCCTGCAGGGCGGGCAGGGGAATGGTGGCGGCAAGTGATTGGGCCACAGGCGCGGCGGTGGCGGCGCTGGGCTTGGGGACCGTCATGGGTTTCCGGCAGGTGGGGCAGGGGATTTCATTGCCGACATAGCTGGTGTCGCCCAAGATTTTTTGGCCGCAACTGGGGCAGTTGAATTTAAAGTTGCTCATGGAAAAAACTCCGCCCGACGAGTAATGTGGCGAGGATAGGTCGGGCCGGAGAGGCTGGCAAGGGGCAAAAGTGGGGCGAAAGGAACTGTCGAAAAGAGGCAAAAATGGACGTTGGGCCGGAAAAAAAGCAAAAAACAGGGCTTGCAATGATGGGGCGGCAAGTCTAGGCTCACGACTCTTTTTGAGAGACCGCCGCGAAACGGCGGGCGGCATCAATAACGGTCCGCCGCGACCGAAGCAGATAGATAAGAGCGATTTATGGCAGTTAAAATCAGGATGAAGCGGGTGGGAACGAAGAACACCCCGGTGTATCGCATCGTGGTGGCGGACGGCCGCAGCCCGCGCGACGGCAAGTTCATTGAGGAGATCGGGACGTATCAGCCGTTGAAGAAGGACAACAATTTTGTGCTGAACCTGGAACGCGCGAAGTATTGGGTGAGCAAGGGCGCGCAGCCGAGCGACACGGTGGCGAGTTTCATCAAGAAGGCGGCGAAAGCGGCAGCCGCGGCCCCGGCGGCGGCCTGAAAGGCGGCTGGTCATGCAAGGCTTTGTTGAATACGTGGTCAAAGGATTGGTGAGTCATCCGGACGACGTGACGGTGACGCCTGTGGCGCGCGAAGGGACGACGATTTACGAGGTGCGCATGCATCCCGACGACGTGGGCAAGGTGATTGGCCGGCAGGGGATGACGATCAACGCGATACGGTCGCTGATGCTGTCGGGCAGCGCGAAGAAGGGGTTGCGCTGCAGCCTGGAAATTGTCGAGGACGGCCCGGCGCGATAGGACAGCGCGGAGCGGGCGGGAAGGAAGCCGAGGCTTGAACTTCCATCATGAAGATAGATGTGCTGACTTTGTTTCCCGCGATGTTCGCGGGGCCGCTGGACGAGAGCATTGTTCAGAGGGCGCGGTCGAACGGCGCGCTGGACTTGGCGGTCCATAATTTGCGGGACTATACCCATGACCGCCACAAGACGGTGGACGACCGTCCGTTTGGCGGCGGGCCGGGAATGTTGTTCAAGCCGGAGCCGATTTTTGAAGCGGTGGAAAAGCTGGGCGGCGCGAAGACGCGGGTTATTTTGATGTCGCCGGCGGGCCGAAAGTTCGACCAGTCAGCGGCGCGGGAACTGGCCGGGGCCGAGCATTTGCTGTTGATTTGCGGCAGTTACGAAGGGTTCGACGAGCGGATCCGTGAGCATCTGGCGCATGATGAATTGTCCATCGGCGATTATGTGCTGACGAACGGCGCACTGCCGGCGATGGTGGTGATTGACGCGGTGACGCGGCTGCTGCCCGGGGTGCTGGGCGATGACGAGAGTTCGCAGGACGAATCGTTCAGCCGCGGATTACTGGAATATCCGCACTACACGCGGCCGGCGGAGTTCCGCGGGATGAAGGTGCCGGAAGTGCTGCTTTCGGGCAACCACGCGGAAATTGCGAAGTGGCGCGCCGAGCAGGCGACGGCGCGGACGAAAGAGCGCCGGCCGGATTTGCTGGCCGGAAGCGGATGCGCGGGGCAGAATGAAAATGAAAGCGGCCTTCCCGCGGGAAGCGCGCGAAAGAAAAATTTATGAACCAGGCATTGATTGATAAAATTGAATCGGAACAGTATCGCAAGAACGCGCTTGATTTCGCGGTGGGCGATTCTGTGAAAGTCCACACGAAAGTCGTGGAAGGCGACAAGGAGCGCATCCAGGTGTTTGCGGGCGTGGTCATCGGCCGTCGCGGGCACGGAATGAACTCGACTTTCACCGTGCGGCGCATCAGCTACGGCGAAGGCGTGGAGCGCATTTTCCCCATTCATTCACCTCGAGTGGAGAAGGTGGAGGTGGAGCGAAAGGGCTCGGTCCGCCGCGCGAAACTGACCTACCTGCGCAAACGTCTCGGCAAGGGCGCAACCTTGGTACGCGAGAAGGAAGGCCGCACGACGGAAGCAGTTGAAGCGGCGGCTGAGGCGAAGGCATCGGCCAAAGCCAAAGCGAAGGCTGAAGTGGCTGCGCCGGCGGCGTGACATTTGCGGGGCGTGGTTGAGCAAGCGGGCGAACGGGCAGGCCTGTTCAGCAATCCGTCAAAAGGCGCGGTGCTTCATCCGGGCTGCCGGTTTTCTCGGCGCGGGTCACAAGATTTTTGACGCGCACGGTGGAGGCATTCTCCAATTTGACGGTGAAGGAGGCGTTTAATTCCTGTGCGCGCTTGAATTGCTTGTCCGGGCGGGCGGGCGTGAGGGAATAGTCCACGGTGTGGCCGGCTTCGCGCAAATTGTGGACGAGATTGAGGGACGGAGCGCGGAGGTTTTCGTCTTCAATTAAAACGAAGACATCAAGTTTGGCATCAAATTTTGGCAGGAGGTCGCGAGCCTTGAGGAGTTCCAGCAGCACGACATCGCCGAATCCGAAACCGAGAGCGGGCAGGTTGACCTTGCCGGCGCTGATGAGTTTGACGAGGTTGTCATAACGGCCGCCGCCGGCGATGGCGCGGAATTCCCCTTTCACATCAAAGGCTTCAAACACGACTCCGGTGTAATACGCGAGGCCGCGGATGACATGGTAATCCACTTTCACGAAATCGCCCAACCCGCGCGCCGCAAGGTTCGTGAGGATGGCTTCCAGTTCGGCGGTCGGCTTGCCGGCCGTAATGAAGGCATTGACATCAGCGAGTGCGAATCCCAGCGCGGACAATTTCTTTTCCGCTTCCGAAGGATCAGTTCGCTCGAGCTTGTCAATGATCTGGAAGAACTCGTATTCGTTCGCGCCCTTGTGCGCGGTTTTTTGCAGGGTGTCGTTATAAAACGACTGCCACGCATTACGGCTGCTGAGACGGATGACAAAATCCTTGGAGGTAAGGCCGAAAGATCGGAGCGTGTCGATGAGCAGCGCAATCAACTCGGCGTCGGCGGCGACGTCGCTCTCACCGAAGATATCTGCGTTAAATTGGAAGTGCTCGCGCAGACGGCCCTTTTGCTGGCGTTCGTAGCGGAAGAGTTGCGGTATGGCGAACCACTTGATCGGCTTTTTGTAATTGCGCTCGTGGGCCGCGACCATGCGGGCGAGCGTGGGGGTCATCTCCGGACGCAGAGCGATTTCGCGCCGGCCCTTGTCGGTGAAGTTGTAAAGCTGGCCGACGATTTCCTCACCGCTTTTGGTGGTGAAGAGTTCCAGCGGTTCGAGCGGTGGTCCGTCGTATTCGCGAAAGCCGTAGCGGCGCGCGGCGGCGCGCCACTTGTCGAAGATGTATTGCCGGGCGTCCGCGCTCCACACATCCGAGTGAGGAAGCGGTTCAGGATAAAAATCGCGGAATCCAGGCAAACGGTCCATATTAACGGGTGGAAGCGGGCCGGGAAACAGCAGGGCGGGGCATCATCAGCTCGGTCGCGGCGCCTGGAAACAAAAGAGGCGCTGCTGCCGGACAGAGCGCCTCGTAAAGAAAGGGGAGGTTCAATTGTTGGCAGGCGCGCTGTTCCCGGGCTTGTCGGGGGTCAATTTCAGCACTTCCGCGCGCATCTCCTTGCCGGGCTTGAATTTGACCACGGCGCGTTGCGGAATCGGCACATCGGTGGCCGGCGCATTCGGGTTGCGCCCGATGCGGGCTTTGCGCACTTTTACCTCGAAAACGCCGAAATTCCGCAGTTCCACCTTGTCGCCCTTGGACACGGCTTCGGCAATGTAATCAAGGGTTTTCTGCACGACATCCAGGACCTGTTGCTGCACCAAGCCAGTTTCGGTGCTGATACGGATTACCAAGTCACGTTTCGTCATAGCGTTAATAGGTTAGGAATGATCTGAGCTGCCCGCATATTGTCCGTTCAAACCTATAAAGCCAACCGGCCAAATCGTCAAGTGCATAATATACAGAAACTTAGCCGCCAAAATCCGCGCCCATGGCTCAATTTGACTTCGACCCGACCGCTTGCGTTAAACTTCCGTAACCCATTGACCTGGTGAGTGCGCGCAAACCGTCAACAATTTCCTTCACCACGCCCGGCCCTTCGTAAACCATTCCGGTATAAACTTGCACGAGTGACGCGCCGGCGGTGATTTTTTCCCAGGCATCCGCGGCATTGAAAATTCCCCCCACGCCAATGATTGGCAATTCCCCGCGTGTCTGCCGATATATATGGCGGATGACCTCGGTGCTCCGCGCGCGCAACGGCCTCCCGCTCAAGCCTCCCGCTTCCTCGTAGATTTTTTTCAAGCGCCCGTCTTCGATCGTCGGGCGCAGAATGGTGGTGTTCGTGGCCACAATGCCGGCGATGTCCCGTGGCTTTGCCAGCGCCAAAATCTCGTCGAGCGCCTCGAACGACAAATCGGGCGCGACCTTCACCAGAATGGGTTTTGCCGAATGCGCGGGCCGGCAGGTCTGCGCCATGGTCTGGTTGGCCTCCTGCAACGCCGCTAGAATTTCGTCCAACGCTTCCCGATCCTGAAGGTCGCGGAGATTGGTCGTGTTGGGCGAACTCACGTTGACAACAAAAAAGTCCGCGTAAGGCCACACCGCGCAGAGCGACCGCGCATAATCTTCCGCCGCATCTTCCAAAGGCGTGTCCTTTGATTTCCCCAGGTTCATTCCGACGGGATGGTTGGGCCAGCGATTCTGCGCGCGCCATTGCGCGAGCCTGGCCGCGACCGCTTCCGCGCCGGGATTGTTGAACCCCATCCGATTGACGAGCGCACCGTGCGGAATCGCGCGAAACATCCGCGGCGCGGGATTGCCGGGCTGCGCCTTCCAGGTGACGCCGCCCAGTTCGCTGAAGCCAAAACCGAGCGCCGCCCAAACGGGCACGGCCGCGGCCGCCTTGTCCATGCCCGCCGCCAACCCGACCGGATTGGGGAAACTCAATCCAAACAACCGCACCGGCAGCTCTAACGGTTGAAATATTGATGCCAGTGCGCGGCACGCGAGCCTGTTGCGACCGGCCGCAGCCAGCAATCGCAGGGTCCGGTCATGAATTTTCTCGGAATCCTGGCTGAACAGCCAGGGCCGCAGGAGGGTTCGGTAGGCCCGGCTCATGGAGCGGAAGCCCGGCAAATGCGCCGCGCCTTCACGAGGGCTGGCGCGTGGGCAAAATGTCCGTGATGTCCCGTTTTGCGCCGTTCACATTGACGGGTGTCTCCCTGACCGACCGCTTCAACAGGCTGCGATACGTCGCCAGTGCGAGCAACGGCCAGCTGTTGCGATACATGTCGTACTTCAAATAAAACACGCGCGGAAATCCGGTGCCGGTCGTTTCATGTTCCGTCCAGGAGCCGTCCGGGTTCTGCGTCTGAATGAGATGCTTGATGCCGCGGATGATGCTCGGCCGGTCCGGGTCGTCAAACGCGCACAACCCCATCACCGCCCAGGCCGTCTGGGTCGCCGTGCTGACCGGGCCCTGGCCCTTGAACACCGGATCGTCGTAGGTGATGCAACGCTCTCCCCAGCCGCCGTCTTCGCGCTGGACGCTCTCCAGCCAGTCGCGACCCTTGAGCA
>Ga0206934_1291_pt1 | contig 11321 bp, 10 predicted proteins | sample Alteio_BWOrgHeat_16_FD_152932 | JGI IMG/M metagenome (GOLD analysis project Ga0206934, IMG submission 152932) | Enriched cells from forest soil in Barre Woods Harvard Forest LTER site, Petersham, Massachusetts, United States -... | ecosystem: Environmental > Terrestrial > Soil > Temperate forest >...
GGGGACGGCGCGCAGGTGGCGGCGGACTTGCGGCGTTGCTTGGCGCGGACGCGTCCGATCCGGAAGGCGAGGCCTTGCAGTCGGCGATTGATCGAGATGTTTCCCCGGCGGAATTCAAGGCGGCCATTGCGAAGGTGATGGCCGCGCGCAAGCAAAAGCAGGCCAAGCTGGACCAGGCACGGTCCGGTTTGCGCGATTTGCTGACGCCAAAGCAGGAGGCCATCGCGGTGTCATTGGGATTATTATAGGGCGAAGTTTCGACGCCAGACGCGAGGATGACGCGGCATTGCCACAAGTGCGGATGGGAATGGTCGCTGGCCGGACAGCCGGGCCGGAGCGAGAGTTGCCATCAATGCGGCGCGGACCTGCGGGTGTGCCTGAATTGCGCGAGTTACGATGTCCGCGCGGCGCATCAATGCCGCGACCGCCGCGCCGACCCGGTGATGGAAAAGCACGTGGGAAATTTCTGCGAATATTTTGATTTCGCGCGGCGAAACTGGGTGGCGAAGGATGACAAAAATCCACGCGAGGACGCGGCGCGGCAGCAATTGAAGAAATTATTTGGGGATTAGCGGCCGCGCGTTCCCGCTGTCATGCGGCGCGGAAGCGGGAAGCGGCTGGGGCGCCCGGAGTTTTTTGTAGGCCCAGGTGGCCAGAGGGCGGAGCGGCTTGCGGACCAACGCATAGATTCTGGGCCAGTAAATCAGGCGCAACCGCACCACGGACAGAAACATCACCAGCGAGGAACGAACCAGCGTCTGCGTCACCTTGGAACCAATCTTGTCGGTCCACTCGATGGGCACCTCGAGAATGGTGAAGCCGCCGCGCTTCAGCGCGTAAAGCAGGTTCACATCAAACGCGAGGTCCGCGATCAGGAGACTGCCGTGGATTTTTTCCACCGCCGCGCGGCGCATGACCTTGGCCGGGCATTGCGTGTCCTTGATGTTCAACCGCAGGAAAAACTGCACGACAAGGTGAAAGCATCGGCTCGCAAACCGCCGCAGCCACGTCTGGCTGTGATGCAGCACCGCGCCCGGCAGCCAGCGGGAACCGATGACGCAATCCGCCTTGTCGCACAACTGCACCAGTTCCAGGAAGGCCTTCGGCCCGGTCGCGCCGTCTGCGTCCACATAACCGATTAAATCCGCCAGCGGCGCGAGCTTCAGGCCTTCAATCAACGCGCCGCCCTTGCCGATCGGCTCGGCGAATTCCAGCGCCGTCACCGCGGGATATTTCTCCCCCACCCGGCGCACCACGCCGATCGTGTTGTCCCGGCAGCCATTGAGCACGACCGTCAACTGGAATTTGCCGGTGTAATGCTTCTGGAAATATTCGGCAAATTCCTCCAGCACCGGGGCGATGCGTTCCTCCTCATTGTAGGCGGGCACAAGGAGCAGCAGGCTGTGCGAAGGTTCAGTCACGCGATTCAATTACCAGAGCCGGTGGCGATTGCAATCCGCCTCCGCTGCGCGCGCGATAAATTTATTCCCCGCCGGCATCATCCCTTTTTGGCGTCCGCCAGGTTCAAGCCATCCGGCACCAGCGGCATCGAGCGCAAACGAATTCCCGTCGCGCCAAAGATCGCGTTTCCGACCGCCGGCGCTATCGCCATGATCGGCGTTTCCCCCGCGCCCGCTGACGGAATGTCCCTCCGGTCGAGCAGCACCACCTCAATCTTTGGCATGTCGCGGAAGCGCGGCACGCGGTAGTCGGCCAGAAACGGATTGGTAATCATGCCGTCCTTGAAATCCAGCGACTCGAACAACGCCCCGCCGAGCCCCATCACCAGCAATCTTTTGATATTCATGATGATTTTCTCCTGGTCACTTCATTGTTGCCCGCACTTTTAATCGTTCGCGCCCGGCGCCAAAATCGGCGCTGGCCGGGCCATTGCAATTGCTCATGCTTTGCCGCTCCTGCCAATGCCACCGGGCCCTTCCACCCACATTGACCCGTCCGCCCCCGGACGGTTACGCCCGTTCCATGTACTTGCCCGTGCGCGTGTCAATCTTCAGCTTCTCGCCTGTCTTGATGAACAACGGCGCCTGCACCGTGATCCCCGTCTCCATCACCACCGGCTTCTGCACGTTGTTCGACGAGTCGCCGCGGATGCCTTCCGGCGCGTCCGCCACCGTCAACACCACGCTCGACGGCAGTTCAATCGCCACCGCCTTCTCCTCCACGATCGTCATCGTCACCTGCGCGTTCTCCACCAGAAAATTCTTCGCGTCCCCCACCAGCTCCGGCGTGAGATTGATGGTTTCGTAATTCTCCGGGTCCGAGAACACATAATCCTCCCCGTCCTTGTAGCTGAACTCCATCTTCCGCGTCACCATCGGCACCACGTCGATTTTTTCCGTCGAGCTGAACCTTACGTCCGAGGACTTGCCCGTCTTGATGCTGCGGATGGACGCCTGCACAAACGCGCGCAGGTTTCCCGGCGTGCGATGCTGGCTGTCCAGCACCACCGCGATGTCTCCGTTGTAATTGATCGCCATTCCCCGGCGCAGGTCGTTTGCTGTTGCCATAAAATCGGTTTTTAATTCGTCATCGCCAAAACTTTGACGGCGAACCGTGGAAGGTATCCAAAACACCTGCAATTGCAAGCCTCATTTCCGTCCGGCATCACGGGTGAAACAATGCCCCTGGGCGAAAAAAAGCTCACGATTACGCGGGAAATCAACCACTTACGTTGAAATTGGCACGACAGTCCTCATTTCTGGATGGCAAGTCCCGCATACGGGATAACCGAGCCGAAACGCAGCCAGAGACCAAAAGCACCGCTGCCCGACAGGGCCGGAGCCGCCCGCTACAGGATTGATGGAAATGCACTAAGGCCAGGTAACGCGATAAAATGCTGCGCTCCCGCCGGCGGAATTGTCAACATTCGTCGTCGTGTACGCCTTGGACGTGGCCGGTATCCCCGTTGCCACCGTCGTCCACGAGAGCGGAGGCGTCAACGAACCCGTCTTCTGCACCGTATAACTCGGAGTCGTCAGCGACATCTCCGGCGGCGGCGAATTCCAGACGAGGGCGACGGCGGAGGGGCCGCTCCGGTAAACGTTCTGGATTTGCAATGGTTCGACGCTGGCGTAACTGACGCCGTCGTACCAGGTGCGGCAGATATTGCCGGCGAGATTGGTCGTGGCGGTTTGGTATGGCCAGTCGCCCACCAGCACGCTGGCCGTCAAATTGTTTGAGACCACCACCCGGCCGACATAAGCCTGGTAGAGATAATTGGTGGGGGTGCTGTTGTTGGTCAGTATCAAGGCAGCATCCTGGGTCCAGGGCTGGACCTGCTGGCATTTTTCCGACCGATACACCTGAAGACTGTTCACATTGAGACCCGCTTGAATTCTCCAGTCGGCGTTGGTTGACGCCGTCCCCCAGAAATTGACCCACAAATCGTAGGTGCCGGGGCCGGGCAGGGTCACCTGGGTCATGAGATTCGTCGCATGTTCGGCGGCCGAATCCGCGGAACTGATGATGGTGCCGCCATTGCCGACACCCGTCTGTGAATGCCATTGGTTGGCTGCGGGGCTCAAAACCAGTGGCGAGCCATTGGTCAAAAACGTATTGTTGGTGGTGGCATCCACGTAGTGCATTTTCCCGACCACCTGGGTGCGGTGTTCCACGATGCCCAGGACCGTCCCGTCCACGCTTTGGGCCGAGTTGTAAGTTCCCCGGAACCAAAGCAGAGCCGAATCATTGTCGTCCCACAACGGCATGATGGGGCGCAGGTTGTCGCAAGTCGAATTTTGGGTAATGGGCGACCAGGTGAAACTCGCCCCGTGGTTGGTGGTGACGCCCTTCCAAATTTCATGATTGGCCGAATATTGCTGATTGGTGTCGAAAACACCGGGCTGGACGGCGCGGGGATCGAATTTCGTGGAAATGTAGATGGTATTCGGATCGTTCTTGTTCAAACAGCCCAGACCGACATAGTCGCCTTCGCTGTGATAGAGCTTGTACCCGGCCTGGCACAAATACGTGGGGGTCCAATGGGTGCCGTCAAAGCGGCAAAAGAAGAAGGCGTGATCCGGATTGATGCTGTCGTCTGCGCCACTCGTGGTCACGTCATTGTTGATTCTGGCGGCAATGATGCACTCGATGGTGCCGTCGGGATACCGGCACAGGTCATCGTTCCAGGTCCGGTAATTGGTCTGGCCCGGCGGCATCACCGTGCCCGTCTTGAACACGGGCGTGAAGTTCTGCGGCTCGGGACATAGCTGGTCGTAAATGCTGGCATCCATCACGCCCCCAAATGAATTAAAGCTCATGCCGTTGCTGATATAACCGTGATACATGCTCACGGAGAAGTCGCGGGGATGATATTCTGTGCAGATAAAATCAATGCGATTCGTGCCATTGCCCCAGTATTTGAAGTATCCGTTGACATAACCAACGTTATTGTTGGTGGTCAACTCTCCGCCCCACACCCATGAGTTGGTAATCCCCAATTGTGTTGAGATGATGGCATTCGGGCTTTTGTTGTTGCCACGGGAGTAGTCATAGGTTTTGCCCTCCGCCGACATCAACCAGGGATTGGAATAGGTGGAATTAAAGTTGTCACCACCAGGCACCATGGTGGCCCAGTTGTTGGTCCCTTCCGGACCCCAGACGCCGGCGACCGGATCATACGTGCGGTAGAGCGTCACCATGTCAGAATTGTGCCCGGTGTACATGGCCAGATAGTGGCCATTGGGATAGGCCAACAGTGCGGGCGCGTTGTGGTCATCGCCGCCGCCGTCGGAGGTGAAGTGGGGATGGAGCACCGAGCGCGGGCCCGCGCCACCCGGCACATCCCAAATCGTTACACTAATATCTCCGTCGCGAGGCAAACCGCCGAGGCCCGCACCATTTTCAACGCAACCGACCACCAGTTTGTTCCCGACAGGATCAACCACAGCCCGCTCATCGGAAAACCACGTCCAGATGCCATTGTCGTCAAACTGGACCGAGTTGCCGTTGATCATGTCTCCTGTCCGACTTCGGGCCGTGGCTGCCAGGAGTAATACGGTCAATCCCGACAGGAAAATCAACCATGGAAGTTCAGGTGAACGAGACGCGAATGTTCTGTGCTTGGGATTTCCCATATGGATTTTTGCCCACGACCCGCGTGGCCTTGTCGGTTAATTTCCACCTGCTCCACCGGATTGCAATTAGTTTTTCCCAGTCCGCCCGCGTAACGGGGCCAGTTAATGATATTGTCAGAGTTTTCTCCATCATTGACTCCCCCTTTGAGCAGGCGCGCGTGACGGTCTTGATTGTGTCATGCCAATTCTACCGCCCGCCCAGTACGGATGGATTCGCAGATGGCCGTGATGATTTTCAGGTCGCGCAGGCGCGGGGGAACGTAGCCCGCCTTCGCGCCGCCGCTGCTTTTGCCCAAAAAGGGGTCGAAAAAATGTTCCGTCGCGGTAATAATTTTCCCTTCCGCTGCGACTAATCATATAAAGGCCGATGATTGAATTCGACGCCCGCAAACGAACACAAGTTCCTGGAGCTGGTGAAAGAGAATCGAAACAAAATTCTCAGGGTCTGCCGCGTCTATGCCTGGAATTCCGCCGACCAGGACGATCTGTATCAGGAAATCCTGTTCCAAATCTGGCGCGGCCTGCCGGCCCTGAAAGAACAACAATTCGCCAACACCTGGCTTTATCGCGTGGCCATCAACACCGCCATTTCCTTCGTCCGCAAACGGGCATCCCGTTCCGACCGCGTCGTTCATTTCGAACACGCCGACCTCACGCGCACGATTGAATCGCGGCAGACTGCTGAAGAAAACACGGACGACCGCATCGCAAATCTTTACACCGCAATCTACAAACTGGACCCGCTCGAAAAGGCCCTCGTCACCCTTTTCCTCGAAGACTTCACCTACGAACAAATGGCCGAAGCCACGGGCATCAGTGCCAATAATGTTGGTGTCATGTTGCACCGCGCCAGGAAGAAACTTTCCGGTCTGATGATGGAGGAGGCGCCAAAATGAACGACGACGAGCTGAAGAAACTCTGGCAGCAGCAACCGCTGAGAGACCCGGCCCCGCCGCCGGCGCAGCTGGTTTCTGCCATGAAAGGCAAGACCACTCAACTTCGCCGCACCTTGCTGGCGCGTGACGTGCGCGAACTCCTGGCTTGCGTTGTTGTCGGCGTCATTTTTGGGATTTACTTTTTCACCGAACCCGCGCCGGTTGCGCGTTTGGGGGCCTTGATCACCGTGGCCGGTTCGATGTTCATCGCCGGGAGAATCCTTCACGCGCGTCGCGCCACGCCGGCGGCGAAACCGGATGCCACGGTGGTTGAATCGCTGCGCGCGGAGCTGCACTCGGTTCGCACCCAGTCTCAGTTGTTGCGGTCGGTTTGGTGGTGGTATTTGCTTCCACTTGCAGTTGGCGTGCTCGTTTTTGTTTGGGGAACACCGGGCAACCATCTTGGTTTTAAGATCGGTTTTACAGTGGTCACACTGGCCCTCGACGTTTCCATCTACCGGCTCAATCAGCGGGCGCGGTCCAAACAACTTCTTCCCGTCGAAACACAATTGGAATCGCTGCTCCGTTCGGCCGAAACCGGCGAGCCTTTGGATGAAACACACGTCGCCAATCTGCGCCCCATCATTCTCTCGATGGCCGCCGCGGACCAGGTTAAACCGGTGGAATTTAAGGTCGCCTTTTGGCAGCTCGCCATTTATGGCGTCCCTGGAATTGTTGGAATTTGGTTCTTTTTAATGCTCGACCTGACCATGACCAACAAAGACTGGAAGACCAACGAGCAGCCGGTGGCGACGGTCGTGCAGGCCGTTTATACTGGAGAAACCAATCGCTACTCCGTTGTCGCTCGAAAGGTTGTTGATTTCTTCAACGCCGGCGATTACGCCGCCGTGCAAAGGTTGTACAACCCGGACATGAGCAAATTCTCTCCGCCGAAAGAGACCGCCGATTTTTACACCGGCATCGCCGGGCGCTACGGCAGGATCGAAAAATTTCATGGGCCAACCGGCAACGGCTATCGCGGGTGGACCGCGTTCGGGCTGGATTACCAGCACGGTGAGATGACGATGAGCCTGGCGCTGGACGCAGACGACAGAATCTCCGGAATTTATTTTCAGCCCGAGCCCATCCGCCACGCGAACATGAAAGACAACCTCAAACCGTTCCTCCTGCACCTGTTCAGTTGGCGGCATCTGCTGTGGGGCGGGGTCTCCTTCCTGGGCGGGCTGCTCTACACCTGGCTCATCCAGAAAACCACGAGGCGGGCCGTGGGAATCAGCGCGCTGGGGATTCATTTGCAAAATGGGAACAGCCTTCTTCTCTGGGACGAAATAAAAGAAGTCCGGCCATTCAGATTTCTGAACATTCGCAATCTCTGGTTGATCGCAGAGTCAGGCGAAGAGACGCGGATGCACTGGACGCCCTTGGAACGACATTCCGACGTGCAGGCGGCGGTCGAAAAATTTGCCCCGGCGAACCATCCGATTCGCCAGTACCTGTCCCTGTTGCGAACCAAATCATCAAGGAAAAAACCATGACGAAAACAATCCTCATTGGCATTGTGCTGATCCTGCTGGGCGCGATTGTGTTCGTTCGCGGGAGCGGTCCTAAAACTCCTGCGATTGAATATTCCGATCCCGTTTCTCAAATGCTGGAAACCATTCGCGAGAAACACAACCTTCCCGCGCTGGCCGCCGCCGTGGTCGTCGATGGTAAAATTGTTGCGACCAGCGCGGTCGGCCTTCGCAAGAACGGCGGCACGGAGAAAGTCACGGTTGACGACGAGTTCCACCTCGGTTCCGTCACGAAATCAATGACGGCCACGGTCGCGGCGATGCTGGTCGAGCAGGGAAAAATTTCCTGGACGACGACCATTGGAGAAGCCTTTCCAGAATTAAAAAGCGAAATCCATCCCGACTATCTGGACGTCACCCTGGAACAGCTTTTGTCCCACCGAGGCGGCGCTCCCGGGGATGCTCCGGCCGATTTATGGCGCCAGGCCTGGGAGGCGAAAGGCACGGCGGCGGAGCAACGACTGGCCTTTATCAAGGGGATTTTGGCGCGCAAACCGGAGGCGAAACCGGGGACGAAATTTATTTATTCCAACCAGGGCTATACCATCGCCAGGGTGATGCTGGAGAAAGCCGCCGGAAAGACGTGGGAAGATTTGTTGCGTTCGATGTTGTTTGAACCGCTGGGCATGACCACCGCCGGATTCGGCGCGCCCGCCACGGTTGACAATGTCGATCAGCCCTGGGGCCACATAAAAACAATGCTTTCAGGCGGCGAACCGGTTCCGCCCGGCCCGGGTGCGGACAATCCACTGGCGATCAGTCCGGCGAATGCCGTGCATTGCTCGGTCGGCGATCTGGCGAAATATGCCGCGTTCCATATGGCCGGAGAGCGGGGCGGAAGCAAATTGCTCAAGGCGGAATCCTTTAAAAAACTGCACACCATAGCCGCCGGCAACGATGATTACGCCCTCGGCTGGATGGTGCTGCAACGCCCATGGGCCGGTGGGCGCGCACTGATGCACAATGGTTCGAACACGCTGTTTTACGTGGTCGTGTGGATGGCCCCTGAAAAAAAAAGCGCCGTGATTGTCGCCTCAAACATTGGGATGGATGCGGCGTTCGAAGGCTGTGATGAAGCGGCGGCAAAATTGATCAATCAATATTTTTGGAAGTGATTGTTTCTGGTTTGGAAGTCGCAGTGCGTCGGAGTTTGATTTGGCGGTCGAAATAACGAAATGAGATTGGGGCTGGGCGATGGGTTGTCTTCGCCATTGTTTGGCGCGGCAACTGGACTTGCGTCTCCAACCGGTTGCTTGAAAAACCATGACCATCAATTTGTGTCAACAGTGAGGGGCCAAGTGACAGGGGACGGGGGTCGGGTCCGGGGCATTCGCACTCCGATGAACACAAGGCCGAAGCAAACTGGAGCAAACTGAACACATTACTACCTGAAACGGTGAGTTACGTGGTACAAACTAAGTGTTCCGCTTTCACTTTTATCTGCCAAATACTCCAGGCAATTGCTTGAGGTAAAAGTCGGTTCCACGTTTACTCCCTGGTAGGACGGGCCAAACTTTCCATCAGCAACAACAAACACAAAATTGCCCTTATAGACTCCGTATGCCACATGCCTGCCATCAGGGCTGAAGATTGGATGCGATCCTTCAATCAAGCAATCGAATTCACGGCCTTCCTCGCCATCAATTACTGCCACATCACTCTTTCCTTTGACTGCAACATAAGCCAGTCGCTTTCCGTCCTCGCTAATGACTATCGATCCCTGAACAATTCCGTCATATTGTGGACCGATGTTGCCATCTGAAACGATTAGTTGCTTGCCGTCTCGTATCGCTCCGTACATGGCGCGGCAGTCGTTAGGGTAGAATCTTAAGGTATTATTGGCGATTCCCTCGAATTCCGGCCCTCTTTTGCCATTTATCACAACGAACCATCTGCCGTTTGTTGCCGCGGCATAGGCCAAACACTTGCCATCGGAATTAAACTGAAGCGAACCGGCAAGAATCGCATCGTATCCAACCCCAGGGTCATCGTCATGCACTGCGTGCATCTTTCCACCGCGAGTAGCAACGTAAGCTATATGTTGCCCATCAGGACTAAAAATCGGATATTCAAGCCCAATTCCTTCGTTCTCAGGCCCTGGCTTGCCGTCTCGTACCACAACCAATTTCCCACCCTTTAGTGCGCTATAGATCAGCGAGTCCCCCTGGGTATTGAAACGAATCGTACTGCCTATAACTCCTTCCCACTCTGGACCGGGCACGCCATCCTCGACGACGCACCATCTTTTCCCGCTGCGTGCTCCGTAAGCGAGGTGATTCCCACTATTATCGAAACGCACGGAGCCCGCTCCAATATCATCATATTCACGATCCAATTTACCGTCATTGACAACCAGCCAGTTCATGCCTTTTTTTGCCGCGTACGCCACACGCCGGCCGTCACTGCTGAAGCCTAGAGTGCTGCCGGCAATCACATCAAATTCTGGCCCTGGCTTGCCATCTATAACGGCCAGCCACTTTTTTCCTGTTCCGGCGATGTACGCGAATCGTCCGCCATCCCCGCCAAACTTGATGCCCTCATTGGCAATGCGATCAAATTCCGGCCCCGAACTGCCATCAACTACAACAAACCACTTTGCGGCCTCTTTAGCTGCATATGCAAAATGCAAGCTGTCACGACTGAAGGTCAGGGAATGATCAGCAACATCGTCGAGTTTACGGCCCAAAATTCCATCAAGCACAACGAACCGCTTGTCATCGGCCCGTGCCAGATAAGCGACGTGTTTTCCGTTTGGGCTGAAGATTATCGAGTCTTCTCGTATGCTGTCGACCATTGGCCCCTCCTTTCCATCGACAAGGACCGTCATCTTATTCCCCTTTTCAGCCGCCCACGCAATGCGGCACCCGTTTGTAGTCGCAGATCGCGCAACGTACAACGGCGGACCATAAAGCTCGCCGATTTTGTACTCGCTTCGCTGCTGCCCCTGTTCGTGTCGCCGACAACCAAACAGCAACAGGGATATTCCAACTAATATTAAAGGCAGCTTTGTCGCATCTACGGCGAACTTGTCAGGCATAACATTCCGTTAATTACGTCATGCTAATTTCACCGCCTGGCCGGTCCGGATGGATTCGTAGATGGCGGTGATGATTTTCAGGTCGCGCAGGCCTTCTTCCCCCGGCACCCGGCTCGGTTTGTTGTTCATGATGCAATCCGCGAAATCATCCATCTCCGCGCCGAATTGATCCACCTCCGGAAAGCGGATGTCCTGGCCGTCACTGCGCACCCCCCGGTTGCCGGTGTAGTAGAAGCCGGGATTCAACTCAAACCATCCTTGGTCGGCGACCGCCTTGTAACGCCCGCAAAGGGCCGCGTTGTAACTGGTGCTGCAATACGCGACCACGCCGCTGGGAAATTTCATGTTCCAGACGATGGTTTCATCCACCTCGGCGAATTTCACCGCGTTGGTCTTGGTTTCCATGCCGGAAACCAAAATCGGTTCCTCGCCCGTGATATAACGCGTGGCCTGCAAGGCATAAATGCCCACGTCCATCAGCGCGCCGCCGCCGGCCAGCGCCTTGTTGTACCGCCACGCCCCCGGCGGCCAGTCCAGGTGGATCTCGAAGCCCGCCTCGACGATCCGCAGTTCGCCAAAATACTTTTCGCGTGCCAGCCGGATGCACTCCTGGTTGTGCGGATCAAAACGGGAACGGTAGCCAACCGCCAGCTTCCGGTCCGCCGTTTTGCAGGCGTCAATCATCTGCCGGCATTTTTCCACCGACGCCTCCATCGGTTTT
>Ga0206934_1056_pt2 | contig 11316 bp, 13 predicted proteins | sample Alteio_BWOrgHeat_16_FD_152932 | JGI IMG/M metagenome (GOLD analysis project Ga0206934, IMG submission 152932) | Enriched cells from forest soil in Barre Woods Harvard Forest LTER site, Petersham, Massachusetts, United States -... | ecosystem: Environmental > Terrestrial > Soil > Temperate forest >...
CGCTGATGTCGATTCCCCTAAAGAGACCGGCATGAAGGCTCAATTCGCCGGCATTCCAAAACTTGGATTCCATACGCACCAACGGAGCGTACTCCGCCCAAACGCACGCACGAATCACAACTTCGCGACCGTTGGCGCGCAATTGGTAGTAGAGCACTTCCCCAACTTGAATTCCCCGATAATACACGGGTGTTTGTTCCTGCACGGACCCGAGATGCGTTGCAATCAGGTTGATTTGAAGCGCATCGGGCCGCTCGTCAACCGGTTCCTTTCCGGCGCCGGCAAACGAATTGGCCGGCGGGCCGGTTCCGGGCTTCACTCCGATGTACTCGCCGGAAATGATCGTTCTCAATCCGCTGATTGAACCCACTTTGAGTTCGGGTCTGACGATCCAGAAAACCGACCCGGCGCGGGCCAGGCTGCGGGCTGAACGTGACAATTGCGCCCTGACCTTCACCTTTTGGTTGTCCGTGGTCAGGGCAATGCCCGTCACCTCGCCCACATTGGCCCCCCGAAATTTCAATTGCGTGTTTTTTTCCTCCAGGCCGTCCGCATTTTCAAAATAAATGGTTATCGTTGGACCGGTTGAGACAAAGTCACGGTAAGCAAACCATGCGCACAGGCACGCCGCGCCGAAAGGCACCAACCACAGCAGCCACGCGGTGCGGCTTTTCTCGATGATCGCCGAGGGCAGCCTTGCGGGTATCGCGGCGCGATCAATTGTTTTGTGCGAGTTATTTGTCATGGTCTGGTCCGTCCCAAAGCAGGCGGGGATCGAAGCTGAGCGTGGCCATGAGGGTCAGTGCCACAACCGCCGCGAATGAAAATACACCCGCACCGGGGTGAACTGTCGCCACGCGGCCCATCTCAATCATCGAAACCGCTATCGCCAGCAGAAAAACCTCGAGCATGTTCCACGGATCAACGACCCGGATTATTTTATAGGCCCAGGTGCGCCCCCGCTTCCAGCGCGGGCGGTCCACGGTAAGTGGAATGAACAGCAGGCCGGCAATTTTTAACGCCGGACTCAGGATGCTGGTGCAGAGTACCAGCGAGCCGATGAAGTATTGCTGATGCGTGAACAGTGACTTGATTCCCTGGAGGATTGTCGTCGAGGAATGCAGCCCGTGATATTCCGTGGTCACAATCGGATAAATATTCGATGGGAAATAAAGGAACAAGGCGGCGAGCGAGAATGCGATGGTGCGTGTGCGGCTGAGAGGACGGCGCGCGAACAAACGGAAGCGACAACGCGCGCACCTGGCGAGCGAGCCTTCAGGCACCCGTCCGGCCTGCTGCACCAGACCGCAGGTTTCACAGGCAACTATTCGGTCTGCATCGTATTCCATCAATCGTCCTTGCCATGCCCTGCCATTTCCCAAAATTGGCGCCTGGAAGCCGCCGCAGCGTAATTACTTCATTCTTCGCGTCTAACCGACATCTAGCTCGACTCGTGCCATGGTCGGATTGCCGGCTTTGACGTAGAAAGCCCGGGAATCCGGCTAATCGGATTCCCTTCATGCAGCCCGCTTTACGCCTGTTTGAAGGGTTCACCTTGAATTGTCGAAATGACCGCTGGAGCCGCATTCTGCGGCAGTTTACTCGCAAAAGGGGCACAAATTACGGTCTTATTTCTTGAGGAATTCCGCTGAACCCTTTTCGGGTAGATTGTTGGTTTCTGTCCAAGAATGCTCGGACTTTTCAGCCTTTTCTTCGACTTGTTGGATGGTCACCGGTTCGTCCAATTTGGGAAGCAATGCCCTGATGAAAGCGTTGCGAAGCAAGGCGCCGACGGCCCGCCAGACGCCGATGCTCTTATCGTGATAACTTCCGGAAATGGGCACCCGGGTTGCCAGTTGATCTTTAAACTGGTTTTTAAGGACCGTCGCTGTGCTGCCGACGATTGCCTGCCAAAAAATTTCGAGCGCATTCTTTTGACGTTCCTTTTCCTATCCAAAAACCCGTAGATGTTCAAAAAAACCTTGAGATACCCGTCATAACATCCGTCTTTGGCCGCAACCGAGGCGTAAATGGCAAAGAATCCGCTGTCCACGTCAAATTTCCCATACGCCTTGAAAAAATCATTCAAGGCCGTCATCGTTACGTTGGTCAACTCGGCAGTTAACTGGTAGGTGGGTGACTCCTTCATGGGATTGAGCCGCAACCGCAGGTTCAGGCCGCCCCCACCCACGGTTGAGCCCCGGGCAACTACACCGGCGGGCAATTCGTCCTTTATTTCGCGGGAATTGCTTAAGTTGGTGGCGGTGATCGAGACATCGCGCAAAAAATGTCCATAGGCGGGGTTGAGTATGGGCTGCGGAGATGGATCTCACCACCCGTGATTTCGATTCGATTCAGCTTGAACGGAGACAGGTTGTTCAGAATTTTATCCCAGCTTTCGTTCTTTCCAGTCTGTGTTTCTTCAAAGTTCAGCCGCGGGTTAACCATGGTGGCCTGGCCCACAATTGCCCCGTGGAAAAGTTCCCGCCATTCAACTGAGAAGTCCACCCTGGAAGCCGCAAAGAAGGGTGTCTGCCCGCCGTTGGCCCGTTTGACGATTTCGATGGCGTGGATGCGATACTGGCCCCGCCATAATTGAAGATCCACATGTCCGATCCGCCCGCCATACTCGCGGGACCGGTTCAACTGGCGATTGACGTAGCTCTCCACTGCAAATGGAAGGCACAAGCGGATCCCCACCAGCACCACCAGCAGAACAAGCACCGGTATGCGCGCATGCCGGGAAACTCTGTGCCAGCGGTCGCGCAACGGTGAGGTTTTCTTCTGCATTAAACAAATGACGGGCACAGACTGAAACCGGCCGACAGGCGGGAGCATTTTAATTTGGCCCCCTGCCGGCCGTTTCAGTTTTCGTTTTCGTCATGGCCCGGCCGGCTGCCCGGCCGGCATGACAACCCCTTTCACCCTCCAATGGCTTCTTCCAGGGCCTCCTCGTTCTTGGCGACGGACATCTCGTTAAGGGTCTTGTCCGCCGATTTTTCTTCCTCCAGAATTTCCTCCAGAATGTCCGCGGCCTCGCGATTGCCCAACAGCGCGGCCCAGGCCTGCAAGCAGCCGTAGGACGCGATCTCGTAGTGTTCGACTTTCTGCGCGGCGGCGATGATCGCTGCGTTGATGCTGGGAGATTTCTTGTTCTCTGAAACAATGTCGTCCGCTTCGTCCACCAGGCCCGCCATCGCCGGGCACTTGTTTCTCTCGGGTTTCTCGCCGAAGGCCGCAAATACCTTTTCCAATTTTTCCACCTGGCCTTCGGTTTCCCGGAGGTGGGACTCCAGGGCCGATTTCAATTCGTTGCACGTCGCCGCCTCAATGAGATTGGGCAAGGACTTGACCATGCGATGCTCGGCGTCGTACATGTCCGACAATTCCTCCAAAAATAGATCTTTAAGTGTTTTCATGATGATTGTTTGGTTTATAATTTGTAAAATGGCAGCCGGACAATCCGGTTGCGTGGTCTGCAATATCTCGAGTAGCTAGTCGCATACCCAGGAGGGAGATTTTTCTTAACCAGTGAACAACACAGCCTTGCGTCAGGCCCGCGTCATCTGACCGCCTGTGTTCATGCCGCAATCTGCGAATTGCCCGCGTTCACCGCCGCAAAATGCTTCCAAAAACGAAGCACTCATTTTCCAGCCCGCGATTTGCAGGAAAACAATTCATGAGGCTGATGTTTAGATTCGGGCCCAAATGCCCTCGATTCGAAGAATAGCAGGCTTCACCGGTTGTTTGGCACGCTTGAGGCTGGAGCAGAAACAGATAATCGAAATTGTGCGAAACCTTGACATCAAACCAAACCGGACATGATTCGAAAACTGAAAACGGGCAAATTCCGGCTCTACTCCCGAAAGCGGAACGAGAGCACGGGTAAACGTCGCAACTTGGGCACATTTTCCAGCCGCGCAAAAGCCGAAAAACACGAACGCGCGGTACAATATTTCAAACGACATGGCTGAAGCCGTTTGCAAAGCAAAACCGCATCAATTAATCGGACAGGCCGCAAATCATCAACAAAGGAAAGTTATGAACAAGCTCGAAGTAAAAGGGGACTGGAACATCATCAAGGGCAAATTGAAACAAAAATTCGCGAAGCTGACCGACAACGACCTTCGCTTCGTGGAAGGACAGGAGGAAGAACTTGTCGGCCGCCTTCAAAAACTGACCGGCCGCACCCGGTCCGAAATCGAACTCATCATTCGCGAAAGCCTTTGAAGCCGGAGTTTGCAAGCGGGCAAAGCTGGTGAATTGAACGGAACTAGAAAATCAAAACTGAAGGAACAGCATGACACCAATCATCGGAGCAATCGGATACGCGCTGATTTATCTGCTGCTGGGCGGCGGATTTGGCGGGGCCGTGTTAATTTTCCTGGTTGCGAAATTGTTTCGCAAGTGAAGAAACCGCAACCGGTCTCCAACCGGGGAAAGTGATGAAAATCGCGGCCAACCAGATCAGGCGCTACAAGGAAATCGTCCGGCTGTTGTGGAAGTACGGACGTTCCGACCTTGTGCGTCAAATGAACGCCGACGAAGGTTTGGACCGGACCGAGCCTGAAACCGTCGAGGGCGTTGAACCAATCCCGGAACAATTGGCCGACGATCTGGAGGCAATGGGCCCGACCTATGTCAAGCTGGCGCAAATCCTGGCCAGCCGGCCCGACCTCATTCCCGAAAAATACATGGTGGCCCTGGCAAGGCTGCAAGACAACGTCAAACCATTTTCCTTCGAGGAAGTGGAAAAGGTGATCACCGCCGAGTTGGGGGTAAGGCTTTCGAAGGCGTTCTCGTCCTTCGAAAGAAAGCCGATCGCGGCTGCGTCTCTGGGGCAGGTTCATCTGGCCCGTTTGCGTAATAGCCGGCCGGTGGTGGTCAAAGTGCAGCGCCCGGACATCCAGGATCAAATAGCCCGGGACTTTGAAGTCCTCGCATGCATTGCCGGATTCCTTGACACGCACACCGAGACCGGCAGGCGACACCGTTTTCTGACCGTTCTGGAGGAATTTAAAATTGCCATCGAGCATGAGCTTGATTACGAGCGCGAGGCCGAAAACTTGCGCGTGCTTGGCGAGAATCTTAAAGAGTTCGAACGGATTCAAATCCCGCGACCCGTTTCCGATTACAGCACGCACAGGGTCCTGACCATGGACTACATTGAGGGACGAAAGATAACTGCTCTAAGTCCGCTGGCGCGGTTGGAATTGGAGGGGCATTCCCTGGCGGAAGATCTGTTCACGGCCTATTTGAAGCAGGTGCTGGTGGATGGCGTTTTTCATGCTGATCCTCATCCGGGAAATGTATTTTTGACCGATGACAATCGCATCGCCTTGTTGGATTTAGGAATGGTGGGCCACACGACGCCGGCCATGCAGGAAAATCTGATTAAACTGCTCCTGGCCATTGCGGACAACGACAGCGAAACGGCGGCGGATGTTGTCGTGCGCATCAGCCAGCCGAGGGACGACTTTGACCGGATGGAATTCATCCGCCTGGTCCGGCAAGTAATGGCGGCCCAGCAAAACGGAGGATTGCAACAACTTGACATTGGCAAGTCTTTGCTCGAAGTAAGCCGGAGCGCGGCCGACAACGGATTGTTTATTCCGAGCGAGCTCGCGCTCCTCGGCAAAACGCTCCTGCAATTGGACGAAGTGGGAAGAATACTTGATCCCGCCTTCGACCCCAACGCCTCCGTCCGCCGCAACGTTTTTGGGTTGGTGTCCCAAAGATTGCGTAAAAACACCACCCCGTCCGGCATCCTGCATTCCTTGATCAACACCAAGCAATTCATGACGGCGCTTCCGGCGCATCTGACGAAGATAATGGAGTCTCTCGCCAATGCGGAATTTGAGGTGAAGGTGAAAACCATGGACGCAAGAATGGTGGTGGAAGGAATCCAAAAAGTCGCCAACCGCATCACCGCGGGCATCATCCTGGCCGCGCTCATTGTGGGGGCGGCGTTGTTAATGCGCGTCGAGACCGCTTTCCGCATTTTCGGATATCCCGGCCTGGCCATGCTCTGCTTTCTGGCGGCCGCCGGTGGTGGTTTTTTGCTGTTGATGTCGATTTTGTTACAGGATCGCCGGCAGCGCAGGAAAAAATAATCCCGTGGTGAAAAACTGGCAAAAGGAGGTTTTATGAGCGTTGAATGGATATTGCTGATAGTGCTGCTGATAATTTTGATTGGTGCTGTTCCTGCCTGGCCGCACAGCCGATCCTGGGGTTACGCCCCAAGCGGAATGCTCGGAACGGTCCTGATCATCCTTTTGATTCTCGTGTTGCTCGGCAGAATCTGACCGCTGACATCTTGTTGCGGCCGCCCTTGAATCTGCGTGGCAAGGCGGGGCGGCAAAGGTGATGGCAGGGGCTGCCAATTTCATCAAACCGCCCCATCTGTCACAACGACGTTGTGCCGTGCGATGTCGTGAGTTCAAGGATTGGATGGTGCGTCAGGGAGATGCAAATTGCGAATCACCTGCCGCAAATTACCTTCCATCCGGGTGAACCGCATTGACCGCACATTCAGAAGTCCAAGAATATCAAGGGGAGCCGCCACCAAAACGATTTGGCACGCAGAAAGCTAAAATGCAGATGGAAGGTGAGTGCGGAGACTGGAAAGGCTGACAGGATACGATGGGCAACCAGGACACGAAGACAGCCGGACCGGCTCAAAAGCCTTGCCTTCCGTTTTGAATTTTGGCCGGGCAGTTTGAGCGGGGCCGCCAATGTGGATGCCCCAAGGCATGCGTCCGCAGGTCGGAAAAGAAAAGAAACGAAAAAATCGATGGTGTTGAAAGGATGTTTATGAAAACAAACATAATAAAACCGATCCCCGTTCTGGCCAGACTGGCCCTGAGCCTGGGCTTGCTTGCGATGGCGCAATACACTCTTGTATCCGCCCGTTCTGCCGATGCCTCCGGGAACCCAGGGCAGCTTTCGGCTGCTGATTACAAGTTCACCACCACCGCCGCCCACGGTGGCTCATTGGAAGTGACCCTTGGCAACCTTGCACAAAAATCAACCACCCAGGCCGTGAAAGAGTTCGGCCAGCGCATGGTTGATGATCACGGCAAGGCCGGCAAACAGTTGAACGATCTCGCCGCCAAAAAGGAGGCTACATTGCCGGCGGGAATTACCGACGAACAGCAAAAGGAAGTGGACCGTCTCGGTCTCCTCACCGGCTCGCAATTCGACCGGGCGTACGTGTCCTTCATGGTTCGGGCGCATAAAACGGACTTGAAGGCATTCAAGAGCGCCGCCCAGGAAGTGCAGGACCCCGACCTCAAGGCATTCGCCGCAAGCATGGTGCCCATTATTCAGGAGCACTTGTCCATGGCACAATCCCTTGACGAAAATCTCAAATCCGGATTGTCCCTGAACAAGTAGTCACCCCGGTTGCTTTATGCCCGAAACGAGAACCACCGCATTGGCCCGAAGAGACCGGCTGGAAGGGAAATCCCCGTCCACTCAGGCGGGTGAATTTGTCCGCGAGGAAATCCGGCATATTCGTCAGGGCAAACATGGGGCGCGCTCAACGAGCCAGGCCATTGCCATCGGATTGTCACAAGCGCGCCGAGCAGGTGTGAAACTCCCGGCCCCGGCCGGTGGCCAGGCATGCAGCGCGTCCGACGCCATGCGCAGAAGGATCTCGCGGTCGGAAGAAACAAGGCCGCGCACTCAATTTCGACGGCCCGCTCTCGCGCGACCCTGCGCGCACTGCGGCGGGAAAACCGCGCTGCCGCCTCCGGCCGCGCGTTGGCGCAGCAAGCGCGGCGGAGTGCCTGTCGAAAAAGCGCGGCCCGGCGTTCGGCCATCGCGCGCAAGGCGGCACAAACGCGCGCACGCATTTACAAGGAAAAGGCAGAATCATGAAAGTTAGCGAAATCATTTCTCAAGAACCCACATGCGTGTCACCTCGCACAACTGTGCTAGAAACAGCCCAAACGATGAAAGTACTGGACGTAGGCATGCTGCCGGTATGCGACCAGGATCGCCTGGTCGGAACCGTGACAGACCGCGATATCACCATACGTGTAGTGGCCCAGGGCTGGGATGCGAAACAAACCCCCGTCCGGGACGTGATGACCGAGGAGACAGTTTATTGTCTCGACGATCAGAAGGCGGAGGAGGCCGCCCAACTCATGCGGGAACATCAAGTCCGGCGCTTGCCCGTGCTAAATCGCGATGGGCGGCTCGTCGGCATCATCTCCCTGGGCGATCTGGCCGCATGCAGCGGCAATGAAGAAATGGCTGGAGAAGTGCTCGGCCGGATCACGGCTGGAGTGCTTGACGGTTAATATTACTTCAGCTCAAAAATATGAGCCTGATCGCAAGCCTCAATGTAGTAAACGAACCAGGGACAAATCTCCGAAAAACCGCAAACGGTTTTGCGATCACCAAATTTCCAATCACCCTCCCACCGGCCGAACTTAGTTTAATGCTCCGTAGGAACGAGGACATCGTCGTCGTGGACGTGCGGGGAAAGGGAACTCCATGAGCAGGGACATGTGCCTGGGGCAGTGAATGTGCCGCCAAACGAGCGGCATCTTTCCGAGCAATTGTGCAACGACACCTTAAACGTGGCATATGGCCATTCCCAAAGCTGCCAGCCAGCCGCCCGCGCATTTGCCGGCAAAGGCTATCAGATCATTGAAATGACCGGCGGTTTTGAGGCGTGGAAGTCGAACAATTTTGAAATCGACGCCTTGTAATTCGCGCCTTCATCCCTGGTTCAAATCAAACCAGCTCCAGTTGAGCCACCGCCCGCCTTTCGCCTTCCAAATCCTCCGCCACCATCGAATAAAGCACCGCGTCCAGCGGCTTTCCCTGAAGCACCAACCGGTTCCTCAATATCCCTTCCTGCTTCGCGCCTACTTTTTCCGCGACCCGCTGACTCGGCCGGTTTCCAACCGGCACGATGATGTCCAAACGGTTGAAACCCAGTTCCTGCAGGCCAAAACGGGCGACCAATCTCACGGCACTGGTCGCGATGCCCCGACCCGCCTGGCTGCTGCGCACCCAATAACCCATATTGGCGACGCGGTGGGTCTGGTTGATTTGACTTAGCCCCGCGCTCCCCAAAAATGTCCCGTCCCTCACATCGAAGATCACAAAGCTGTAACTGTCGCCACGTTCCCATCTTGCATCGCACGTCGAGACGAACGCCGAGCATTCCTCCATCGAATAACCCGGATGACACCATACCATCCATCGGCACAAGCTTTCGATCGATTCACGCGTGGCTTCGTAGAGCAGGGGGGCGTCTTCCGGGCGAAACCGCCTGATGCCCGCGCCTCCGTCCCGCAGAAAATTCGGACGCGCAAACGAAAACGCCCCAACGCCATTCAAACCCTCAGCCGGCAGGGCAACCACCGGCGCCTCAATCGGAAACCCATTCATGCGCTTTTCGACTCCACCAAATCCGGTATCTTTCGGGCAGCGGCTTAAAATTGGCCTCTTTGAAACACCGTTCCATGAAACACCATGTTTCGCCCAAAACCAGCCACTCCCAGCTAGAGACATGCCGCGCAAGCGATGCCGTGCAACCGGTTGAAGACAAATAACCTTGGCGCGATCAATTTTTTCCAGGGGGCCGGAACTTTTGCATTTTGCGCCAAAACCACCGCCTGGCCCCCGCTTTTTGCGAACCACGGTCATCCAATTCATATCAATGCCTGCGTCGCCCCCCACCGTACCGCATACCTCATGAGCTCGGGCAGTGTTCTTAAATTCAACTTGTCCTTGATGTTCAAACGATGCGTGTCCACGGTCTTGGAACTGATGTGCAATCGCTGGCCGATTTCGCGCGTTGACAACCCTTGCCCCAGCAATTGAAAAACTTCAAATTCCCGGTCCGTCAGCATTTCCAGCGCCGAACGGTTTTTCTTCGTGCGGGTTCCGGACAGCAGATTGATCATCTTGGCGGACATCTTCTTGCTCAAATAAACCTCCCCGCGCAACACCTGCCGGATGGCCACCAAAAGTTCGGCGCCGCCCGCGCTCTTCATCAGGTACCCGCGCGCGCCCGCCCGCAGGATTCGCTCGGCATAGAGGCTTTCGTCGTGCATGGACAGCACCAGCACCGCCACGTGGGGATGCAGCGCCTGCATGTCCTTGATGAGTTCCAGCCCGCTCTTCCCGGCCATGGTGATGTCCGACAGCACCAGGTCCGGCTCCAGCGATTTGATCAATCCCAGCGCCTTTTGCGCGTCCTCCGCCTCTCCGCAGACGCACAAGTCTGCCTCATGATTGAGCAATTGCGCCAGGCCATGACGTGTGATGGGATGGTCATCCACAATCAGAACCTTCGACCGTCTGGCCTCATTGCGCGGTTGGGTGCGTGCCTTCATGATTTTTTGCCGGTGGGCGGCGGCGGCAGTTCCTTTACCGTGCACACAAAGGTGGTTCCTCCATTTGGCTGCTGTTGGGCAACGAGCGACGCATCAATCACGCCGGCGCGATATTGCATGATGCGCAGGCCCATGCCACGCTTCTTCTTGCGTGATTTCTTGGGCAGCCCGATGCCGTTGTCGCTTACCGCCAAAATGATCCTGTCCTTGTTCTTCGTCAGGCCCACATCAATGCGCGAAGCCTTCCCATGACGGACGGCATTGTTCACGGCCTCCTGCGCGATGCGGTAGAGATGAATGCCCACGTGATGATCGTGAATCAACACCGGCTTCTTGCACTGAAAACGACAGTCGATCCGGAACAGCTTCCGGGTGCGCGCCGCCAGCTCGCGCAGGGAGACGGCAAGACCGTCCGCCTCCAGACCGATGGGCGAAAGACCCCGGGCCAGCTCGCGCGCGTGTGCCATGGTGTGCTGCACCATCCGCGCTATCTCCCGCGCCCGGATTTCGGCGGGCCGTGAAATGTTGGCCAGTTGCCCCACCAGCGTTTGAGTCAGAAACTCCACGCCGGCCAGTTGCTGGCCCAGGTCGTCGTGCAAATCCTGTCCGATCCTCCGTTGTTCCCGTTCGGTGATGGCCAATATTTCGCGCTCCAGCTCCAGCCGGCGGGTTATGTCCCGCACAAACCACCGGGAATGAACGAGCCGGTTGTTTTCCCAGAGTCCGTTGGCGTCCACAAGCACATGCTTCAGGCTGCCATTCGCCTGCTTCAACCTCGCCCGGTAATTATGCAGCGTTTCACCCTTGTTCAGCCGTTCCAGCATGTCTTCGGCAATCTCTGCATCCGCCACAAACTCGGCCACCGGCTGTCCCAGGACATCCCCCATCGGATAATCAAGCAACTCCAGTTGCGCCCGGTTGACCCGAAGCACGTCGCCATACGGGCCCACCCACATCG
>Ga0206934_1294_pt1 | contig 11236 bp, 11 predicted proteins | sample Alteio_BWOrgHeat_16_FD_152932 | JGI IMG/M metagenome (GOLD analysis project Ga0206934, IMG submission 152932) | Enriched cells from forest soil in Barre Woods Harvard Forest LTER site, Petersham, Massachusetts, United States -... | ecosystem: Environmental > Terrestrial > Soil > Temperate forest >...
CCGGGTGGTAGCGGCAGCGTGAATGGACTTTCCGTGCCGTAATCCGTATTACAAATCCGCACATTGCCCGAGACCATCGCGACATCCGAATATTGCTTGAGCGCTGCCTTGCATTGCGCCACGATTTCCGGATGATAGCGATCATCCGCCGAGACATAATATTCATATTCTCGATCACACCGCAATTGGTCGCGTTTTGCACCAACCGCGCCTGGGGTAAATTTCTGATATGGTTTTGAATGACTGCGACACTGTCATCGGTCGAGGCATCATCGACGATCAATATCTCATCGAACGGCTCCGTTTGCGCCGCGAGATCGGCCAGCACCTGCGGCAAATAGGCGCTGTGATTGTAATTCAATAATACGGCGGTGATGCGATGCGTCATATGCTTGGGTGTAGTGCCCACAGCCGCCAAATGCAAAGCAAAATGGCGTGGACAGCCCCCATCCATCATGTTACTCGCATGGGCTTCCAGATTCACAAAGGATAGATGCAATGCGCGTGGAATATAATTACCTGCCCCAGGAATTTGCCGATGCGGAAGGGGTGATCGCCGACTGGCGCAAACTCATCACCACTACTGATTTCACGCTCGGCGCCTATGTCGAGGCATTCGAAAAGCGCTTCGCCAAACATGTCGGCGCAAAACATTGTATCGCGGTGAATAACGGCACCGATGCATTAATCCTTTCGCTCAAAGCGCTGGGCATCGGCCCGGGTGATGAAGTGATTTCCGTCACCAACACCTTCTACGCCACCATCGGTGCGATTGTTGCGGTCGGTGCGACGGCGGTACTCGTCGATTGCGACGACCGTTTTCAAATCGACGCAGACAAAATCGAAGCAGCTATCACCCCCAAAACCAAAGCATTGATTCCCGTACATTGGGGCGGCGCATCGCCGGAGATGGAAAAAATCACCGCCATCGCCAAGAAACACAAACTGCTGATGGTCGAAGATGCCTGCATGGGCATCGGCGCTTATATCAACGGCAAACATGCCGGCACGTTCGGTGACATCAATGCTTTCAGCTGCCACCCGCTCAAATCGCTCAACGCGATGGGCGATGGCGGCATGGTGGTGACGAACAGCGATGAATACGCCGCCTGGATGCGCAAATACCGCAACCACGGCATGGTCGATCGCGACCATATCGAGTTCTGGGGCATCAATATGCGCATGCAACCCCTGCAATGCGTAGTGCTCGATCACGGGCTGAACCGCCTCGACAACACCATCAAAATCCGCAACCGCAACGCGGCGATTTTGGATAAGGGGTTGAAAGACCTTCCCCAGGTACAAATCCCGGCCCGTTTGCCCGGCCATGTGGAAACTTTCGCCCTCTATATGGGGCTGTTCGAGCGCCGCGAGGAACTGCGCAAATACCTGATCGATAAGCAAATCGAAGTGAAAGTCCACTACCCACTCGCCCTGCACCAGCAGGAGGCCGCGAAAAAAGATTGCCGCTTCGATGCAAAGAATCTAAAAAACGCTGAGAAACAGGCCGATTTGCTGCTGACTATCCCCGTGCACCAGTTCGCGACGGAAGAACAAATGCAGTATATCGTCGATACGATTAAGGAATTCTATGCAAAATAGTGCTTCAAGCTTCGACCGGAAATCGGCCGAGAAAATCATGCGTTCCATGATCACCATTCGTTTGGTGGAAGAAGAAATCATCGCGCGTTACGGCAAAGTGGGGGAAGAGCAGCCGATGCGCTGCCCGGTTCATTTGTCGATCGGTCAAGAAGCCGCTGCCGTTGGCGCCACGCACTTTCTTAACCACAAAGACCGCGCCTGGTCGACCCACCGTTGCCACGCGCACTACCTCGCCAAAGGCGGCGATCTCACCCGCATGGCCAAAGAAATCTACGGCAAAATCGGCGGCTGCCTCGATGGTCGCGGCGGTTCGATGCATTTGATGGATGATAGCGTCGGCATGACTATGAGCGTGCCCATTGTCGCCAGCTCCATTCCGCTCGCCGTCGGCGGCGCACTCGCCAATAAAATCGACAAGAAAAAAGAACTCACCATGACCTTCTTCGGCGATGCATCGGTGGAAGAGGGTGTGTTTCATGAAAGTATGAACTATGCCTCCGTCGCGCAACTGCCAGTGATTTTTGTGTGTGAAAATAACCTCTTCTCCGTCTACACCCATCTCGATGAGCGTCAGCCGAAACGCCCACTCGCCGATCTCGCCCGCGCCCATGGCATGGATGTCGTAGCGATGGATGGAAACGATGTATTCGCCGTCGCCAAGGCCTTCGAGCCGCTGGTGAAAAACGCACGCGAGCACAACAAGCCCTCTTTCGTCGTGCTCGATACCTATCGCTGGCGCGAACATTGCGGCGTGAGTTTCGATGATCATCTCGGCTATCGCAAAAAAGAAGAATTCGAAACCTGGCACGCGCGCGATCCGCTGAAAATTGCGAAAGACAATGTCATCGCCGCCGGTCTGCTGACCCAAGACGACCTCAACACAATCGAAGCTGAAATCAAAGCGGCCGTGGTGAAAGCCTACGACGCCGCCGAGAAAGCACCCCTGCCAACCCCTGAGATGGTGAACACGCATGTCTACGCAGCTTAAACGCAAACCGGTTGAAGAGACCGCCCAACGCATGATGAATGGCGGCGCCGCCGTTAATGAAGCGCTCGCGATTATGGGCCAACGCAATAAAGATGTATTGCTCTTCGCCGAAGGCATCGACGATCCCTCAGCCATCTACGGCACCACCAAAAACCTCCGCCCCATTTATGGCGATGACCGCATTATCGAAATGCCGGTTGCCGAGAACGGTTTGTGCGGTGTAGCCATCGGTGCGGCGATGTCGGGCAAGCGTCCAGTCATCTCGTTCCACCGCGTCGAATTCGCGCTGCTGGCGATTGAACAAATCGTCAATAATGCCGCGAAAATGCACTATATCAGCAACGGTCAACACCATGCACCCATCGTGCTGCGCCTCGTTGTCGGCCGCGGTTGGGGGCAGGGGCCAGAACACAGCCAAAGCCTCGAGACACTCTTCTCCTACATGCCAGGCCTCAAAGTATTGATGCCGGTTTTCCCGGAAGATTACAAAGGCATGCTCTGCGCCGCGATTGAAGATAACAACCCCGTCGTCATCATCGAACATCGCTGGACGCATTATGTGAAAGGCCATGTGCCGGAAGGTTATTATACCAGCGACATCACCAAGCCGATCTGCCGCCGCGAAGGCAAACACATCACCATCGCCGCTACGTCGTATTCGGCGCTCGAAGCGATGAAAGCCGCAGAAGTATTGGAGCAAGTCGGCGTCGAAGCGGAAGTGTTCGATATCCGTGTTACCCGCCCACTCGTCACTAGCGACATCGCCGCATCGGTCAAAAAAACCGGCCATCTGCTCACGGCGGATACGGGTTTCAAAACCCTCGGCATCGGTGCGGAAATCATTTCGCAAGTGACCGAAACCGCATTCAACGCGCTCAAGGCCGCACCGGTGCGTATCGGCATGCCCGATCATCCAACCCCATCTTCGCGCGGCTATCTGCCGGGCCTCTATCCCGATGCGCGCAAGATCATTGAAAACACCTGCGACATGCTGAAACTGCCCGCCGACAAAAAAGCGCAGGCGCTTAAAATCTACGATGACACCAGCTCGAAACTCCCGGTCGATGTGCCGGATCCCGCGTTCGCTGGCCCATTCTAATCCAAGGATATTATCATGACTTCTGCTTCCCTGAAAAAAGCGACCCCCGCCACCATGACCATCCCCTTCATCGATCTGCGTCAGCGCTTTGAGGAAGAAAAAGACGAGATGATGGCGAGCATCGAAAAAATCCTCTCGAAAGGTTCGCTCGTCCTCACCCCCGAACTGCGCGAGTTCGAAGCACAAGTCGAAGAATTCACCGGCGCGAAACATTGCATCGGCCTCAATAACGGTACCGATGCGCTGATGCTGCAAATGTGGGCCGCTGGCATCACCAAAGGCGATGAAGTAATTCACCCGCCCGTGTCATTCGTCGCCACCACCGGCGCGATTGTGCATATCGGCGCCACGCCGGTTTATTGCGACGTGCGCGATGACGGGCTGATCGACCCCACCAAAATTGAAGCCTGCATTACGGAAAAAACCAAAGCCATCATGCCTGTGCATTGGGCCGGTAAAATGTGCGATATGGATGCGATCCAAAAAATCGCCGACAAGCACGGCATCATGGTGCTCGAAGATTCCGCGCAAGCCATGGGCAGCTATTATCAAGGCAAGCATGGCGGTTTGTTCGGCCAGTCGGGCGGCATCTCGTGCCATCCGCTCAAAAACCTCAACGCGATGGGCGATGGCGGCTTGCTGCTGACGAACGACGATGAAGTGGCGCGCAAAGTGAAACTCTACCGCAATCACGGCCTCGAGTCGCGCGACAATGTGGTGATGTATGGCGTGAATTCCCGCCTCGACGTGCTGCATGCGGAAGTGATGAAAATGCGTCTGCGCAAGCTCAACGATATTATTGCTCGCCGCCGCAAAAACGCGAATCAGTACCGTTCGATGATTACCGCGAAACAAGTCTTCATCGCGCCCGAGCGCACGGATGAGGGCTATGTCGATAGCTACGTCATGTTCATTCCGCAATGCGAAAACCGTGACGCGCTGCAGGCGTATCTGAAAGAGCAGGGCATCGAGTCACTCGTCTATTACGGCACGCCGTTGCATCTGCAAAAAGCCGGCCAGAAATATGGCTGGAAACGCGGCGATTATCCCGTCGCCGAAGCGCAATGCGATAAAGTTCTCGCCCTGCCGCACCACCAGCATTTGACGGAAGACCAGATTTCTTACGTCGCTGAACATATCAACAAATTCTATAGTAAATAGGAGTCCCTATGACCGCCGCTACTGCATTGAAAACCGCTACCGAGCAAAGCTTCGCCGTCACCTTCTTTGAAGAAGCGAAAAAAGTTTGCGATCAAATCGATACCGCCAAAGTGGAAGAACTGGCCACCGGGCTCGCCGATCTGCGCGCCCGTGGTGGCCGCATGTTCATCCTCGGCGTCGGCGGCAGCGCTGGCAATGCGGGCCACATGGTGAATGATTTCCGTAAACTCTGCGGCATCGAAACCTACGCGCCGACCGATAACGTGTCGGAACTCACCGCCCGCACCAACGATGAAGGCTGGGAAACCATTTTCTCGGAATGGCTCAAGGTGAGCAAACTGTCGAAAAAAACGACGCGCTTTTCATCCTCTCCGTTGGTGGCGGCAATGCGGAGCGCAATGTCAGCCCGAACCTGCTGCGCGCGATCGACCTCGCCAAAGAAGTTGGCGCGAAAGTGTTCGGCATCGTCGGCCGTAACGATGGCTACACCTATCAGAAAGCGGATACGTGCGTGTGGATCCCCATCATCCATGATAGCCGCGTCACCCCGCATTCCGAAGCATTCCAGGCGGTTGTCTGGCATTGCCTGGTCTCGCACCCGGCGCTGCAAACGCATAAAACCAAGTGGTAAAAGCCGTATTTCTCGACCGCGACGGAGTGATTAACCGCTCCCTCATGCGCGGCGATAAGCCGGTAGCGCCACGGGCACTTGAAGACTTTCAATTACTTCCCGGCGTGCCCGAGGCCATTTCGGCCTTAAAAGAGGCCGGATACCTGATAATTGTCGTTACAAATCAACCAGATATCGGCAATAGGCTGGTCGATCCGGCGGTCGTTGATGCCATGCATCAACAATTGTTACGAAATTTACCAATACTCGAGATTTACTGTTGCCCCCACAAGCAAACCGATGGCTGTGACTGCCGCAAACCCAAACCCGGTATGCTATTGGCAGCAAAAGAGAAATACGGAATAAACCTACAGACAAGCTATATGGTTGGCGACCGGTTTTCCGACGTGCAAGCGGCGCTGGCAGCCGGATGTACACCTATTTTAGTCGACTATAAATATCTTGAAACTCCCGACCTTGGTGATACATTGCGCGCTGCAACATTGCTAGAAGCCAGTCAGTTCATCTTAAATGAATAACTCAAAAAAAGGCGACAATCTATGATCGACATCAACGCATTCAACATCAGCATCTACGCCGATGGCGCGGACCTTAACTCCATCCGTCAGAGCAAAAAAAATCCGCTGATCAAAGGCTTCACCACCAACCCAACGCTGATGCGCCAGGCCGGTGTAACCGATTACGAAGCCTTCGCAAAAGAAGCGTTGCAAGTGGTTGAAGGCATGCCATTGTCGCTCGAAGTATTCTCCGACGATTTCGCTGAAATGGAAGTCCAGGCGCGTAAAATCGCCAGCTGGGGCGACAATGTGAACGTCAAAATCCCCGTTACCAACACCAAGGGCGAGGGCGCCGCTAAGCTCGCGAAATCACTGTCGAACGACGGCATCATCTGTAATATCACCGCCATGTTTACACTTGAGCAAGTGGAAGACATCGTCGACGCGCTGAACCCGGAATGCGAAGCGATCATTTCAGTATTTGCAGGCCGCATCGCCGATACCGGCGTTGACCCAATGCCGCTGATGCGCGAAGCACTCGAAATCTGCAAAACCAAGCCGAAATCGAAGCTCCTCTGGGCGAGCCCACGCGAAGCGCTGAACATCGTGCAAGCCAATGATACCGGCTGCCATATCATCACCGTGACCCCGGATTTGCTCAAGAAAATGGGCAGCTTCAACAAAGACCTGCATCAATTTTCGCTGGAAACCGTGAAAATGTTCCACACCGATGCGACCGCTTCCGGCTACGATATTTCGGAAGAAGCTGCGCCGATGAAAAAATACGCGTAATTTTCGCATGCATAACTGAAACGGCGCGGGTCAATTCCGCGCCGTTTTTGTTTCGGCGCTAAGCCCCACTTTTCTGGGAAAAAGCGCATATATAGGTTGAGTATCGCAGCCAGGTTGGCTAGAACATTTCCCACGCATTATCTATTTTAAAGGAAACATCATGACGCATAAAATTTTCCTCACCGGTGGCGCTGGCTATTGCGGCAGCCGCCTTGTTCCGCAACTGCTCGAAGCGGGCCACGAAGTCACCGTGTACGACATCCTCTATTTCGGCAAAGATTTCCTGCCGCTCAGCAACCCAAAACTCAAAGTCGTGCAAGGCGATATCCGTGATGCGAAACTGCTCGCGAAAGAAATCCCGGGCCATGATATATTCATCAGCCTCGCCTGCATCAGCAACGATGCAAGCTTTGAGCTCGATGAAAATCTCTCGACCAGCGTGAACATGGAAGCCTTCGAGCCGATGGTATTGGCTGCGAAAAACGCCGGCGTGAAGCGTTTCATCTACGCTTCGTCGAGCTCGGTTTACGGCGTGTCGGATCAACCGGATGTCACGGAAGATCACCCGCTCGTGCCGCTGACGCTCTACAACAAATATAAAGGCCTCTGTGAGCCTGTGCTGGCAAAACACACTGACGAAAATTTCGTTGGCGTGACCTTCCGCCCGGCCACCGTATGTGGTTACGCGCCGCGCCTGCGCCTCGATCTGTCGGTGAACATTCTCACCAACCATGCGGTGACCAACGATAAAATCACCGTGTTCGGTGGTTCGCAACTGCGTCCGAACCTGCATGTACAGGATTATTGCGACGCCGTGAAACTCCTCATCGACGCGCCGAAAGATAAAATCGCCGACCAGATTTTCAACGTGGGTTTCCAGAACATGTCGATCATGGAAATCGCGCATGTGGTGAAAAAAGTGGTGCAGGAAGAATTCCCCGAGAAAAAGGATATTCAGATTGTCACCACCCCGAGCGACGATCTGCGTTCGTACCACATCAACTCGGACAAAATTAAAAAGGCCCTCGGCTTCACCCCGAAATTCTCGGTGGAAGATGCCGTGCGCGACCTGTGCAACGCGTTCAAGGAAGGCAAAATCCCGAACAGTTTCGAGGATGACCGCTACTACAACGTGAAGCGCCTGAAGCGTTTGAAGGCAGCGTAAGCACAGATGACAACGGTCAGCGTAGTTACGGGGGGCGCCGGATTTATCGGCAGCCATTTGGTGGATTTGCTGCTGAGCGAAGGCCATGAAGTGCGCGTTATCGATAACCTGTCGGGGGGTCACAAAACCAACCTGCAACAACATCAGGGCAATCCGAAATTACACTGCCATTGGCTCGACATCAACGCGCTCGAACCCGATAGCGCCGTGTTCAAAGGTGCGAGCTATGTGTTTCATTTGGCTGGTATCGGCGACATCGTGCCGTCGATCGAGCAGCCAGTCGCCTATATGCAAACCAACGTGCAAGGCACCGTAAAAGTGCTCGAAGCCGCGCGTGCAGCAGGCGTAAAAAAGCTGGTCTATGCTTCGTCGTCTTCCTGCTATGGCCTCGCGCAAACGCCGACCAAAGAAGACCATGTCATCCAGCCGCAATATCCTTACGCCCTCTCGAAGTATCAGGGCGAGCAGGCGGTGTTCCACTGGCATAAAGTCTACGGTCTGCCTGCCAACGCGATCTGCATTTTCAACGCCTACGGCACCCGGGTGCGCACCACCGGCGCCTATGGCGCGGTGTTCGGCGTGTTCCTCCGCCAGAAGCTCGCGCAAAAGCCCTTCACCGTGGTGGGCGACGGCACGCAGACGCGTGATTTTGTTTATGTGACTGATGTCGCGCGCGCCTTCCTCGCCGCAGCTATCACCGAAATTTCCGGCGAACGTTTCAATGTTGGCGCCGCCAAACCGCAATCGATCAACCATCTGGTCGAGCTCATCGGCGGCCGCATTCAATATATCCCCAAACGTCCCGGCGAGCCGGATGTGACCTTCGCCGATACGACGAAGATTCGCACCAAGCTAGGTTGGGAACCAAAAATCTCGTTCGAAGACGGCGTGAAGCTGATGATGGACGATATCGAACATTGGCGCAACGCCCCGCTTTGGGACGAACAATCGATCGCCAAAGCGACCGAGACCTGGTTCAAATATTTGCAAAAATAAAATCTTTTTTCCGAGGCGAGCATGGCAGAGGAACTGCACAAAAATTACAGTCACAAATTACTCACCCGTGATGAATTGATCGCCAAAGTCGGCACCTATCCGCGCGCGAAAAAAGTCATCATGTGCCATGGCTGTTTCGATGTCGTGCATCCCGGCCACATCCGCCATCTCGCTTACGCCAAATCTAAAGCCGACATCTTGGTCGCCAGCGTCACTGCCGATCGCCACATCACCAAAGGCATGTACCGCCCGCACGTGCCCGAGCGCATCCGCGCGCTCAGCCTCGCTGCATTCGACATGGTTGATTACGTGATCGTCGATGAAAACGCGACGCCACTCGAGAATATGGAAGTGATCAAGCCCGATTATTTCGCCAAGGGTTTCGAGTATTCTGCTGACATCCCCAAAGCCACGCGCGACGAGGTGAAAATCATCGAATCCTACGGCGGCGAAATGATCTTCACGCCGGGCGATGTCGTCTATTCCTCGAGCAAATTCCTTACCAACCATCTCCCCTCGCTGCAGATCGAAAAACTGCTGAGCCTGATGGAGCAATTCAACATCACCTTCGACACGCTGCGCGAAACGCTGACCAAACTGAAGGGCTTGCAGGTCCATATCGTCGGCGACACGATCATCGACACCTACACCCGCACCAATCTCTTCGGCGGCAACACCAAAACCCCCACCTTCAGCGTGCTTTATGAAGGCCATGACGACTATGTCGGCGGCGCAGGCATCGGTTTGCTTGTGGGGGCAACAGTAAATCTCGAGTATTGGTAAATTTCGTAAGCGGCGTGAAAGTCGAAGCCATCATCGACCATAACCGCCCCACCACCAACAAAAATGCGATCATCGCGGGTGGCTATCGCCTGCTAAAAATCGACACGCTCGATAACACGCCGATCAGCTCGAAAGTGATCGACCAGTTTGTGAAAAAAATCAGTAGCGTGAAATCCGATTGCGTCATCATCAGTGATTTCCGGCACGGTATTTTCAACCGCTCGACCATCCCCCCGCTTGCTGCTGCTATCCCCGCCAACGTGCTGAAAGTCGCCGATAGCCAAGTGGCTTCGCGTTGGGGCAATATCACCGAGTTCAAAGGCTTCGATCTCATCACGCCAAACGAACGCGAAGCGCGTTTTGCATTGGCGGATCAGGACTCCAACATCGGCCAGCTCGCGGGCTTCCTGAAGGATTCTACCCAGTGCCATAACGTCATCCTCAAACTCGGCCCCCGCGGTCTGTTCTTCCTAGGCGATGATTGCTACCACTCGGTCGATAGTTTCGCGGAAAACGTGAAAGATGCCGTGGGCTCGGGCGATGCACTGCTCGCCTATGCCACCCTCACCATGCTCGCCACCAATTCGCTGCCGCAAGCCTGCATCATCGGCTCCATCGCCGCTGCTTGCGAATGCGAGTATGACGGCAACATTCCGATTGAGCCGAAAGACGTGCTCGAGAAGCTCTCGGAAGTGGAAAAAATGGCCAATTTTGAACGCCAGAATTCCGCCCCGGCGGCTGCCTAACCTCAGTCCTCTCCTTTGTCATTCCCGCGCAGGCGGGAATCCAGTGCAGCGCGTCTGCGCTGCGAGATTCTCTTAGGGCGGATACCCGCCTTTGCGGGTATGATAAAAACAACTAAAAATAGTTTACGGCGCGCCATTCCTCGCGTACTCCAATAGTCAAATTGCTCACTCAAATTCGAGATGGAATCATGCGCGTCATCATTGCTGGCATCGGCGTTCAGGGAAAAAAACGCAAAGAAATCTGCGGGCCGGAATTTGTCGGTTATGTCGATCCGTTCGTCGCGGGTGCCGACTATAAAAAAATCGAAGACGTGCCGCTCGATAGCTACGATGCGGTGCTCGCCTGCATTCCGGATGAGCCAAAAATCGGGATGCTTGAATATCTGCTCACCCACGGCAAACATGTGCTTGTCGAAAAACCCCTCTGGGCCGAATCGCCAGACGCTTACGCAAAACTCACCGCCATCGCCAACAAAACTGGCGCCGTCTGCTACACCGCTTACAACCACCGTTTCGAGCCGCATTTCGTGCGTATGGCGCAGCTCATCCGCTCCGGTAAGCTTGGTAAAATCTATAGCTGCCGCATGTTCTATGGCAATGGCACCGCGCGCCTCGTGCGCAACAGTGCTTGGCGCGACCAGGGCGCGGGCGTGCTGCCCGATCTTGGCTCGCACCTTATCGACACCTGCAATTTCTGGTTCGGGGACCTCGTGCGCAGCGATCAATGGCGCCTTGTTTCCGCCAACCGTTTCGAAAATAAATCGCCCGATCACGTC
>Ga0206934_1295_pt1 | contig 11162 bp, 10 predicted proteins | sample Alteio_BWOrgHeat_16_FD_152932 | JGI IMG/M metagenome (GOLD analysis project Ga0206934, IMG submission 152932) | Enriched cells from forest soil in Barre Woods Harvard Forest LTER site, Petersham, Massachusetts, United States -... | ecosystem: Environmental > Terrestrial > Soil > Temperate forest >...
ATTATATATGTCAAAGAAAACTACGGTAAATAAAAGTGCGATCACCGGCAAATTTGTTTCGTCGGCGTATGCAAAAACACATCCAAAAACCACTTTTAAACAAACAATTAAAAAAGGTTAATTTGGTCAAGTACTCTGTTAATGAAGAGGGTTGTAACGTTCGTTACAACCCTCTCACAATTCATTTTAAAGTTAATTTAATCTTCTAGTCTCTAAACCATAGCATACAACTCATCCCTTTGCTTCTGCACCACATCGCTATTAATATACTCATCATAGCTCATCAGCTTATCGATCAAACCGCCGGGGGTAAGCTCGATAACACGATTTGCCACAGTTTCGGTCAATTCATGATCTCGCGAGGTGAAAAGAATAGTTCCTCGGAAATCCTTCATGCCGTTGTTAAGCGCGGTGATGGATTCCAAATCAAGGTGATTGGTTGGCTCGTCAAACACCAAAACATTCGGCGACTGTAACATCATGCGGCTGAACATGCAGCGCATCTTTTCGCCGCCCGATAATACATTGCTCTTTTTCAATACTTCCTCGCCCGAGAACAGCATGCGGCCCAGGAAGCCACGGATAAACTGATCGTCCTTTTCGCCCGGTGAATATTCGCGCAGCCAGTCGATCAGGTTATCGTCTTTACCGGCAAAGTATTCGGCATTTTCTATCGGCATATCGGCCGGGTTGATGGTGACGCCCCATTTAAAGCTGCCTTTAAAATCTTTATCGCGACCCATCAGGATATTAAAGAAAGCAGTAGTAGCCAGGCTATTTTGAGATAATACCGCTATTTTATCGCCCTTGTTCACCATCAGGTTTATGTCGCTAAACAGTAGCTCGCCGCCCAGTTTCTTTTCCAGCTTTTCGATCTGCAATATCTGGTCACCTGCTTCCCGGCCCAGGTTATTGAACATGATAGCCGGGTATTTACGATTGGATGGTTTGATCTCCTCGAGGTTGATCTTATCCAAAGCCTTCTTACGGCTGGTTGCCTGCTTGGATTTGGAAGCATTGGCGCTAAAGCGGCGGATAAACTCCTGCAACTCCTTCACCTTGTCTTCCAACTTCTTATTCTGATCCGAGCGCTGACGTAACGCCAGTTGACTCGACTCGTACCAGAAACTATAGTTACCGGTGTAGATGGTCATCTTACCAAAGTCAATATCGACCACATGCGTACAAACCGAATCGAGGAAATGCCTGTCGTGCGATACAACCAGCACAATGGCCTCATATCCTGCCAGGAAGTCTTCGAGCCAGCCGATGGTGTGGATGTCCAGGTCGTTGGTAGGCTCGTCCAATAGCAGGATATCCGGATTACCAAATAATGCCTGTGCCAATAAAACACGCACTTTTTGGTTGCCGTCAAGCTCCTTGAGCTGTTTGTAATGAAATTCTTCTTTAATGCCCAGGTTACTAAGCATTGTGGCGGCATTATTTTCGGCATTCCATCCGTCCATTTCGGCAAACAGGTTTTCCAGTTCGCCGGCGCGCTCGCCATCGGCATCACTGAAATCCTCTTTCAAATAGATGGCATCCTTTTCCTTCATGATGGCATACAATTCCTTGTGACCCATCATTACGGTCTCTATCACCGGGAACTCATCAAACTCATAGTGATTCTGCTTCAGCACGGCCATACGTTCGCCGGGGGTAAAAGCCACCGAGCCGGTCGTTTGGTCCACCTCTCCAGAAAGAATTTTCAGGAAAGTAGACTTACCAGCGCCATTTGCGCCGATAATGCCGTAGCAGTTGCCTGGCGTAAATTTTAAGTTAACGTCCTCAAAGAGTGTACGTTTACCATAACGAAGTGATAGATTGGATACCGAGATCATGCTGCACCTTTAATTTGGTGCAAAGGTACGCTTATTCGGGCAAATTTTAAGGGGTACGTGTACTTCCGTTCTCAATGTTTGTGGAATCCTTTTCCCGTTGGGTTTTAATTCCACGGTTAAAAAGCTTAATTATACGCTAAATATGGCCGTTTTGGTCAATCCCAGAGCATGGTATGAGATTTGCCTTAACACTTATACCTAATTAATTTAAACTATTATGATTATCCTGATTACAGCCCTGTTTACGATCAACATCGCCGCCGTTCTGCTTCACCTGAGTATAAAGAAAGAAATCTGATTATCGTCCCCAGGTTTCGGGGGATGTACGCCATTTTCTTAATACATCCACATTATCAACCGAAATGTACTGATGCTCTTCGGCGTATTTTAGCAACGCGTTATAGTTGGATAAGGTGAAGAATTTGCATTTTGCCTGCTTGAAATTTTCCGCGGCCACATCAAAGCCGTAGCTGAATATAGCGGCCAGACCGGCAACCTCATACCCTGCATTACGCAAGGCCTCAACAGCTTGCAAACTGCTTTTACCGGTCGAGATCAGGTCCTCTATCACCACAATACGTTTGCCGGGCATTAATTCGCCTTCAATCAGGCTGCCTGTGCCATGTTCCTTTGGTTTCGAACGGACGTAAATGAACGGCAGGCCCAATTCCTGCGCCACCAATGCTCCCTGCGGGATACCTGCGGTAGCGACACCGGCTATGCAGCCGACCGCGCCAAACTCTTCCTGGATTACAACTGTTAATTTTTGCCTGATATAAGTGCGAATGGTGGGATGAGACAGCGTAATGCGGTTATCGCAGTAGATTGGCGACTTCCAGCCCGATGCCCAGGTAAAAGGGTTGTCAGGTTGCAATTTAATTGCTTTAATTTGCAATAGGAACTCAGCTACCTGCTGTTCTATCTCACTTTTATTAAACATGGCTCAAAAGTACAGAATTTATATTAACGAAAAGGTTATCATGATAACCCAGCTTGTACCTAAGCGGGTTGAACGTTATCAACGGATTGATGCTCAAGCTTTTGACCTCCAATCATTTTTTAACCAGTTTAACGGACAGCCCGGTCCGCGGCTTTATTATATCCTGGTAACAGACGCCAAGGATTACCTGAAAAAGGTGGTGAAAAGCATTACCTTGATTGAAGCTGCCGGCGGCGTGGTCGAAAACGACAAGGGCGACCTGCTATTCATTTACCGCAACAAAAAATGGGATCTGCCCAAAGGCAAACTGGAAAAAGGCGAGAAGAAAAAGGAAGGCGCCATTCGCGAGGTGGAAGAGGAGTGCGGGATTAAAGTGGGTGGGATAGGGAAGAAGATATGCGCCACTTACCATACCTACATATCGAGGGGCGAGGTGGTGCTGAAAAGAACGCACTGGTATAGCATGAGTTACGAAGGCACAGGTAAACTAAAACCGCAACGTGATGAAGGAATAACCAAAGTACTGTGGTTCAAGCCAGAGCAAACCGCACCGATCGTCAAAAACACTTTCCCGTCAATTATGGATGTGCTGATCAAGCTCGACCTGCTGACAGAAACGGCAGCGCCTCTTTAGGTACAAACTGGCTCACATCGCCGTTATAACGCAGTATTTCGCGTACAATAGTGGAGCTGATGGAAGAATAGCCGGGCTTGCTTACAATAAAAATACTTTCTATCTCCGGCGCCAGCGCATGATTCATTTGTGCGATGGCTTTTTCGTATTCAAAGTCGGAAACGGTACGGATACCCCTTATCATGTAGCCTGCACCAATACTGCGGGCAAAATCAACGGTCAACCCTTCATAGGCAATGATGTGGATGTTAGCATCATTTTCAAACACGGCTCTAAGCATGTTTTCGCGCTGCGCTACGGTCAGCAATCCTTTTTTCGAGCTGTTGTCGCCTATGCCGATGTACAATTTATCAAAAAGCCCAACTGAACGTTTAATAATGTCCACATGGGCTTTGGTAACAGGATCGAACGAACCGGGAAATAGCGCTATTTTCATTAAAAATGCTAATGTCGCATAAAGGTATAATGTTTTATGTTAAGCCGATGCTCTTTTTATGCAGATTTTGTAAGCTCCGTTTGATATAATACATCCCCCTTTAGGCTAATGGCCCTCACATTTAACCGTTTAGCATCCATTGCAAAATACATGAACCCATGTTCCGAAGCCTGGAAACGACAGTTGGGGACACCCGCGGTAACACCCGTTAATTCTGAACCTGCACCTGAAATAAACTGGTGCGTATGCCCTTCTGGTTTGATGTGCTGCAAGGAATGCTCATGACCGGAAAGATAAATATCTACCTTATGCTCATTTAAAGTCTTCTCGAGCCCCTTTCTCATCGTTAGCGTATCATCATTATTGATGCGCGGACCTACGGTGTAGTAAGGGTGATGTCCAATCACGATCTTCCATTTTACATTTTCATCAGCTTTTGCCAGTGTTTCGTTCAGCCACAGCATTTGCTTTTGAACGTAATCGGTCATCGATTCATGCAAAAATGGATCGGTATCAATCATTATCAGGAGGGCTTTTTCCTTGCCGGTCGACTTTTCCTTTTCACCCGGTTTAGCAGGTTCATCCTCGTTGGTTTTGGCTTTACCCAGTTTAAGCTCCTTCGTATAATAGCGGGCCGGCATGTGCCAGCGCTGGCTTATTTTACTGTACCGAATTTGGGCATCAACATCCGAGTGATAGTCATGATTGCCTAAAACCGGGTACCAGTCGCACTGGAGTGAATGAGCGGTATAGATGCTTTCGAACGAGTAATGCCAAAGCGGGTCAAATTCGCTCACAACGCCTTTGGGGTAAAAATTATCACCGTTAGAGATCACAAAATCATTGGGATGATCGGTACCCCAGGTACCCATCTGTTTGGCTACTTCCTGCTGATCGTACTCGCCGTTGCGCCCCCAATCACCTATAGCCATAAAATGAACGGTGTAATCATCTTTGATCTTGGGGAGCAGCGTTAAATCTTCGCTTTCAAGGTGCGTCGTCTTTGGTGCCGCCAACGCAGCTATCGGAGCTATTAATGATGCCCCGATAGCGGTCAGTGTTGTGTTTTTAACAAAATCTCTGCGTTTCATAAATCAGTTTGGCTTGTATACCAATAGTTTAAAACTGTCGGGCACAGCTGTCCTGGTGCCGGGCTGAAAATCAACCACCGGGAAGTAAAGCTTATGTGTCGACATATCCATTGCCATCGTTTTGGCGCGGTTTTGCGTTTTCAGCGTTTGGATGAGCGTGTAGTCGTTGGGCGAATTTTGCTTAAAGATAGAGGCTGTGCCATCCCCGTTAGATGCAACAACCAGTTTGTTGGCAGTATCATAGATCACAGCATCAACTCCGGCCCCGATAGGCAACGTTTGCACAACCTTGCCGGTAGTGATATCGATCACACTCATGCCCTTATTCTCGCGGCATACGGTAAAAAGACGCTGGTTATCTTTATCGATAGCCAAACCGGTTGGCCCGCCACAAGGGGTTAGCGAATAGTTTTTGATCACCTTCAGGGTTTTACTGTCGATCACATTCAAACTGCTTTTGTCTTCCAGGTTGTTGTATACCAGGCCATTGCCGTCGGATACCGCAAATTCGGGTGCGCCGCCCAGTTCTACCGTACTAACCTGCTTTAACTCTTTCGGGTCAACAACCATCGATGCATGGTCATCGCCACCGAAAACAAATACCTTTTTTGAAAAGGGGTCATAAATAATACCGTCAGCATCTTTGCCCGTTACCGGTATTACCTTGATGGTTTTAAATGTTTTAGTGTCAAACGCAATTACCGCACTACCTTTGCCATCACTAATAAACCCACGGTTCAAATCCTTTACCACGGCTATGCCATGAACGCCTTTCATATCGCCGATGACCGCTATTTGCTTCTCAGTTTTCAGATCAACAACATTGACCGCGGTGCCATGCGAAGCGTATAGTACGTGATCATCCTGGTCAATAAAGGCATAATCGTAGCCTCCGTTACCGGTAAGGGCGATAGTTTTATCAGCTACATAGGTGGGGCCCTGAGCAATACCGCATAGGGGGAAGAGAATGAAAGAGATGAGTTTAAGCAGGTTTTTAAATGTTTTCATTATATTGGTTTTTAAATGAACTACAGCAAGGTGCGCATAAATACTGAAAACATTTAGTGCTGGTTGCCTTTGCCGTCGCTGGTATATGCACCCATGTCGGCATTATAGGCTGTATTACCTTTACCGATAGCCGGTGAGCCCGCCTGTAAGTGATAGTCATTACTGCTTGCCTGGCCCGTTGCCGAACCAACTATGGTCCCGTCAAAAGTCTTGAATTTTGGGTCATTATTACCAATTGCGGTTGAAACCAGATCTGAAGCCACAGCGGCGCCTACGCCATCATTAGGAAAAAAGTTAGACCTGATGTTTACGGGGATAGCAGGGGTAACCGTATTGTCGTTATAAGTATCAACTGAAGCATAAAACAGGTTGTTGCCATATTTAACGTTGGCCACATCGGCATCGGGGAAAACCTCCAGCCCTTCATAATTATTGACAAAAATGTTATTGTAAATATTGGCCTTTGCGTTCAGCCCTACCGAAACGCCTCTTCCTGGCTCACCGGCGCCTCTTCTCCATCCGCATGAAACCGCGGTATTATTGTACACATCAACGCTGGTTTGCGGGTTGGGGGCCGTATCGCTGGTTTCCAGTTTTATCGCTGTACCCGCCTGGCCGAAGATCACGTTGTAGGCAACTGTTCCGGTTGCACCCGTTTTAAGGTTAATGCATTCGCCATCGGTGCTGCCATTTGAGGTAAAGGTATTCCTCAGGATGGTCACTTTTGCCCCGCTTCCACAGCGTACGATGTCGTCTTCGCCACCTGATATCCATGAGTCTTCGATATCAACATTGATAGCAAAATTCACAAATATGGTTTTACGCGGCGAGGCAGTTGGGTCCAGTCCGCCGGTATTGTCAATACGGGTCCACTTGATAGTTACTGCTTGCGCGGTATCACATTGAAAACCGCCCCAGGTACCCGGTAGGTTTTGATCTGAATTAAATGATATCGGGCTATCTTTCGAACCTAATAGTTGCAGAACTCCCTTGATAGAAAATTGCGAGTTATTTTTTACGATCACCACTGCGCCCGGTTGTGCGGCCAGTGTGTCACCGGCTTTTACAGTTACATCAGCGGTAACCGTGTAAGTTGAGCCGCTCAACAATGTTCCCTTCACAAAACCACTGATATTGCCGGCGGCGATAGGGTGGGATGGCGGAATTACCGGCGTGGTGGTTTTTGTGCTTTCCTTCTTCGAGCAGGAAGTGATGGCAATTGCTATCGCTATGGCGGTTGCAATTAATGACAGTTGTTTGGTTTTCATATGAATCATTTTTAATATTTAAGATTAGTGTGAATAACGTATCCCGATAATGCCGCTGGCCTTGCTGATGTCGTAGCCGGTAGTCAGATTATAGGTTTTGATAGTAGTAGCTGTGTTGAGCAGGTTGTTGAATTTTCCGAAAAGCGTAAAATGCTTATTGATCCCCTTATCAGCCGAGAGCGATAAAAACGACTGAGGCTGCTGGTAATAGTCATATCCCAGGTCGGGGTTAACCCGGTACAGCGTCCGGCCGTTGTATTGGTAGGCTACCTGGATAAAAAACTTTCTTTTATCATTTTTATATTCCAGCGCAGCATTAAATTCGTTATTGGGCTGGCCCTGCAGCGACCTATGCTGGTAGGTTATGCCGCCGGTCCTGGGATCGATCTTTTGACCGTTCACATCCGAGTAGGTATAAGCGTAGTTGGCGTTGATGCCAAAATTTCCAAAGTAGCGGTTGTAAATTATTTCGCCACCGTAGATAGTGGCATCCTGCGAGTTGATGGGCATGTAGGAAGTAGTGCTCACGAACGAAAACTCTATCGGGTCCTGCAATTTCTTATAAAAACCCCCGATAAACAATTGTTGGTCAACCTTCGGGAAAAGCTCATACCTTAAGTCGAAATTATCGGCTGTGGTATGCAGTAAATTGGGATTTCCTTCGCCGGTGTTGCCGCTGGCATCCTGCGGCTGCGAGATCGGCAAAATTTCGTAATACCCCGGTCGGGATAATGATTTAAAGTAAGAAAGGCGAAGATTTGAATTATCGGCAATCTTATATTTTACTTGTATGCTGGGTAAAAAGTCGGAATAGGTTTTGGTCACATTATCGGGTGCGTCCTGTTCAAACTGTAAAAAATGATAGCCTTGATCGGTATTTTCTAAGCGTAGGCCACCAACAATATCCAGTTTTTTTGAGGACAGTTTGAACTGGATAAATCCGGCTGTAATATTTTCGAAAGCATGGTAATTGTTGAGGTCGAATCCGGCCGAACCGTTAGGATTAATGATGGAGTCTTGCGCATTGTAAATAGTAGTAAACTGCTGCCGGCTGCCGATACTGTTATCCCCGCCCACGGCAAACTGGTCATACTGGTTCTGGAAATTATTACGTTCCTTATGCCGGTACAAGCCGCCTGCTTTAATCTCGATAACATCGTTGCCCGCTTTGGTTTTGTAGGTTAAATTAAGCAGTCCATCATAATCCTTATCCTCGTTATGCTGCCATATCCTGGTGCCTCCATCGTAGTAGTAAGGCGTGCTATTGAATTGGTTAGCGACCGAGTCGTACGAGATTCGTTTATTGGTGGTGTAATCGGCCCTGTCAGGCGCGTGTTTGGATGCGTCTGAATATACAGCGGTCCAATCAACCAGGAAGTGATCGCTGAGAATGTGTTTTCCCGATAACTTCAGGTTCTCCAAATTTTGATGATTTGTCGAAGAGGTATTGTCTTCGTGGATGGAGCCTGTTCCGGGCACAGGTTTGCCCCGGTATAAAGTCCTGCCGGCATCACCGCCAACAAGCGTGGTATCGATGCTTAAATAAGTCTGGGCGAAATAGGTGTACAGGTATACGTTGTCGAGCGATATTTTATTCCTGGCATTGATCGCATAATCTGCATGTACAACCAATCCATTATTAAGTTGCTGGTTTGAAAAAAAACGATTCGCTATATCGGTTTCATTAGGCAGATAGTTGTTTTGAGGGTTGGCAACTGTTTGATTTAACTGCGAATTGTTTCCGAAATATTGATTTTGGAAATTATCGGCTATCAAAATCCCTAACTTATTATTTAAGAACCGGTTGCCATAGGCAACGCTAAATAACGAACTCGGCGGCGCTGTAACCTGCTTAAAGTCAAGATTAGTTACGCTGAAATCACTTGCAGTTGCGGGATAAGTGGGACCCTTGGTGTCGTATACACTTTGCTGCTGGATGTCTTTTTTAGAAAAGGTTGAATATTTACGGTCGAAAAACAATGCACTGTACCCGATCGACGCGCTGGCATTTAATAGCAGGGAGTCGGGAGCATCTTTAAAAACGAGGTTTATTGTACCGCCTATAGCGTCGCCCTCCATCTCGGGTGTAAGCGATTTACTTACCTCTATTCGCTGCAATAATTCGGAAGGCACTACATCCAGGGATATAAACCTTGATTTATCGTCGGGGCTGGCTATTTTGACGCCGTTGATCAACGTATTGTTATAGCGCGGTTCTACACCCCTGATCACCGCATAAGCCTCATCGCCGCCGCTATTGTGCTGAATGGTAACCCCTGATACACGCTGCAAAACGTTTGCGGCGTTTAAATCAGGCGACTTAATAATCGCCTTGGCGCCAACTACATTTAGGATATTATTGGCATTTTTTTCAGTCGCCCGTGAGGCCGCGTCCGTTTCCTTGTCGATCGACCCAAACACACTTACCTCGCTGAGGTCGTTTGCTTTCGACGAAAGTGATATTTTCAGGTTTATTGTTTGGCCGGCAGTAACTTTAATTTCCTTTTCGAACTCGCTATAGCCGACAAATTTGACCTTGATCTTATATTTCCCGGGGGTTATATCTGTGAACTGGAAATTGCCGTTAGAATCAGTGTTAGTTCCCTTATCCGTTCCATCAAGGCGAACGCTGGCGCCGGGCAAAACCTCGTTAGTGACATCGTCAAACACCCTGCCTTTTATGCTAATAGTCTGAGCGGACGCAAAGAAAGCCGGAAGCAGTAGTATTGTAACAAGCAGGTAGAATTTCCCCATTTTTTGAGCCGTTTTCAAGACAAAAAATCGGCTCAATTCTGGAGAAATTCTGAATAAAATACCTGTTTAGTTTTTATTAACCCATTGATAATCAAAAATTAATAAAGGGCCATTTATAGTGCTGACATGTACTGATAAGTACACATTGGGGCAACATTTTTTTAACAGAAAGCAAGGCGGAAAATTGAACCCGTGACGGTTAATTTTCCGGTATTTCTGCAACATCGTAGTAAACTTTTATGCCAAGTTCCCCGGCCAGCTTTACGTCAGCATCGGCCCCGGTCGACTCGCCTTCAATGCGTAGCACAGCATCACATTTGGTCAGCATCCGGTGTGCGATGGGATAGGATATTTCCTTGTAAATCTCATCGCCCGGTCTTTGCGAACCCGCCGTTTTGAGTAAAGGCAGCGCCAGCCATTCGCCGATTATAGGGATATGCCCTGCCCTGAAAAGCGCCAGTGCCTGCATATTCAATTTTTCGAGATTTTGTTGCATCAAAGCAGGGTCGTCGTTGGTGCCGGAGCGATATGGCCCGGCCACCAGGATAGTCATGGGTTTCATAAAAGCTGGTTGATTTGTGCATATTGCAGCAGCATGATGGTTTTGGCGTCCTTAATCTCGCCGGTGGCGATCATCTCCAATGCCTTTTGAAAATCGAGCTCGAGCACTTCAATATTCTCGTGTTCTTCATCAACGCCTCCGCCGTCACTAACTTTCATCTCTTTGGTGTATTCGGCAACGAAGAAGTACAGGATTTCGGTAACCGATCCCGGTGACATGTAAGCCTCGAATACCTTTTTTACCTGGGATAATTTGTACCCGGTTTCTTCTTCTGTCTCTCGACGGATGCATTCTTCGGCATTGTCTTTATCCAGTAAACCACCGCAACATTCTACCAGATAGCCGCTTTCGTTGCCGTTGAGGTAGGTGGGCATGCGGAACTGGCGGGTCAGGATAACCGTTTTGGCCACTTTGTTGTACAGCAGAATAGTAGCGCCATTGCCGCGGTCATACGCCTCACGACTTTGTTCAGTAACTTCGCCGTTTGGGTGGGTATGGCGATAGGTGATCTTGCGCAGCACATACCAATTGTCTGAAAGCACCTCTTTTTTTAAAATATTGATATAGTCCAAAATATTTTGATTATTTATGATCGAATTTGATTACTTTTGAACAAAGTAATGCAGAA
>Ga0206934_1296_pt1 | contig 11159 bp, 11 predicted proteins | sample Alteio_BWOrgHeat_16_FD_152932 | JGI IMG/M metagenome (GOLD analysis project Ga0206934, IMG submission 152932) | Enriched cells from forest soil in Barre Woods Harvard Forest LTER site, Petersham, Massachusetts, United States -... | ecosystem: Environmental > Terrestrial > Soil > Temperate forest >...
TATTACCACTGCTATGACCGATCTGATGCCTGAAGAAGTGCGCAATCAAAGCCTGTCGCAAATACCGCTTGGTAAATGGGGAGTACCGGAAGATATCGCTAATGGATACCTGTATCTTGCCTCAGATGAAGCCTCGTTTGTTAGCGGAATTTGTTTGACCATTGACGGCGGAGCAGCAAGATAATTAGCCTCTTAGCTTGAGATCGGCCAATAATTTCTTCGCGGTGCTGAAAAACAGGACCGAAGACGCCAAAGCTATTACCGTAATAATTGACATTGCCCAACGGAGGGACTCAATACCAAATTGAGGCTTGAGCAGATCGCTGATCAGGCCTATAAAAGTCGGTCCGAGACCCTGGCCGATCAGGTTGATCACCAAAAAGAAAACTGCCGAAGTCATGGCGCGCATCGACGCGGGTACAAGGCTGTGCGCCACCGCCAGTGACGGCCCAAGGTACATGCTTTGAAAGGCCGCGCACAAACCTATGCAAGCCAGTGTGAGTGTAGTATCCCGGAGAAATATAGCCCCGACTGCGAAGGGGATCGTTAACAAAACCGCATAAGCAGGGATTTTAAGGTACAGGCGCTTATCTTTTTTGCCAAAACGATCTGTCAGCCACCCGCCCGCAAAAGACCCCAGTCCCCCGCTGATCCCGAGGACAGGGCCGAGCATTTTACCCGTTTGCAAACTGGTTAGCCCATGCAGGCGCTGCAAAAAAGATGGCGCCCAGTTTGTCAACCCATAAATACAAAAGACATTCAAGGCCGATGCTATAGCCAAAAAGACAAAGGTTTTAGTAGAAACTATATGTTTCAGTACCTCACCCAACGAAGGCTTATCGCTTGATAACACAGCGCTATCCGTTGCACCCTTTTTAGGTTCTTTTACTGTCAAATAAAAGAATAGCGAGAAAATTATGCCGGGCAGTCCTACCACAAAAAATGCGGTTCGCCACCCCAAATGCTGGTTTAGGTATCCCCCCGATAGAAAACCCACCAATATGCCAAGGTATAGGCCCGATGAATAAATGGACAATGCGGTCGATCTTTTTTCCGGCGGAAAATAATCAGAGATCATGGCGTGTGCAGGCGGGCTGCCCCCGGCTTCTCCTACACCCACGCCTATGCGGGCCAACAGTAGCTGGATAAAGTTTCGGGCAAGGCCGCAGCAGGCTGTCATAACGCTCCATAAACTGAGGGATATGGCGATGGTATTTCTTCGGTTTGTTTTGTCTGCCAAACGCGCTATGGGTATACCAAGCACAACGTAAAATGTGGCAAATGCGAGACCGGATAACAAGCCGAGCTTAAAATCAGACAAATGCAGCTCTTTTTTGATCGCTTCCTGGAGTATGAGCAAAACCTGCCGGTCGACAAAATTGAAGACATAAACCAGCGTCAGCGTCGCCAGCACGTAATTGCGGTACAGGTTGCTTACTTCGCCATTGGTATTGGTTGCCTCATTTTGCATAAAAGCGTTGAATGAATTGTGCGGTTAAAAAAGAAATAAAATGAAGCAGAATTTCCGGCTATTTTTGGATATTAACAAATCTGTTTTTAAGATACCTCAAATGAATGCATATATCGTAGCCGGTACCCGCAGTGCGGTAGGTAAAGCAAAACGCGGAGGTTTCCGGTTTACCCGGCCGGATACACTTGCGGCCGAAGTGATCCGGCACCTGGTGGCTTCAGTACCGAATGTCGGCAAAGAGCAAATTGACGACGTGATCGTCGGTAATGCCACACCCGAGGCAGAGCAGGGGCTGAATGTGGGCCGCCTGATCTCGCTGATGGCGCTGGATACTGATAAAGTACCGGGCATGACGGTGAACCGCTATTGCTCGTCGGGATTGGAAACCATTGCTATAGCATCGGCCAAGATCCATAGCGGCATTGCCGATTGCATCATTGCCGGCGGTGTTGAAAGTATGACCATGGTTCCCATAGGCGGATACCACAATATACCTAATCCCGAAGTCGCCCGGGTGCACCCTGACTATTACTGGGGCATGGGCCTGACTGCGGAGGCTGTTGCCAGGGAGTACAATATCAGCCGGAGCAAGCAGGATGAGTTTGCCTACCACTCGCATCAAAAAGCGCTCAACGCGATAGCCGCTGGAAAATTCAAAAAGCAGATTACGCCGGTGAAAGCATTTGAGATGTACCCGGACGAAAACGGCAATGAGACAAAACGGGAATTTATTGTAGATACCGATGAAGGGCCGCGCGCGGATACTTCGCTCGAAGCGTTGGGCAATTTGCAGCCGGTGTTTGATGCTGAGGGCAGCGTTACGGCAGGCAATTCGTCGCAGATGAGTGATGGGGCCGCGTTTGTGATGGTAGTGAGTGAACGATTCCTGAAGGCCAATAACCTGAAACCTATAGCCCGGCTGGTCAACTACGCCCTTGTAGGCGTACCGCCGCGCATTATGGGCATAGGGCCGCTGTATGCTATTCCTGAAGTATTAAAAAGAGCAGGGATGAAACAGGATGACCTATCATTAATTGAATTGAACGAAGCCTTCGCATCGCAGGCTGTTGCAGTACAAAAAGGACTACACATTAATCCTGATATATTAAATGTTAACGGCGGCGCCATCGCCCTGGGGCACCCCCTCGGTTGCACAGGTGCAAAACTTTCGGTACAGTTATTTGACGAACTGAAGCTGCGCAAACAGCAGTACGGCATGGTAACCATGTGCGTTGGAGCCGGGCAGGGTGCAGCCGGTATTTTTGAGTTGTTGGATTAAGTTTACGGATGTTGGGTATTAAGGGTGTCGGTATACGGGTAACGAAACCATAAAACACAAATCAGCGGAATATGCTCCGCTGAATTTTTTGTTTATCAATACGAAATGAGGATGGTTTACAACACAACCGATTATAATCCGATATTATAAGCTACACGGAGCCCAACAAGTCCAAAACTGTTATTATTGCCCGAATAGTTCTCATAGCGCAGCCCTATATCAAAAGCTTGCCCGGCATAACCCACACCCGGCGAAAAGAGAAGCTTAGTATGGCTTTCATAATTCGTATCGAACCCCAGGCCTACTTCTCCATCGATATAAAACATTGGGGCCACGTAATATTTCGCCCCAACCTTTGCTGGCACCATACCCAATGAGGTATATTTTACGCCAGGCACGTTAGGATCCGACTTACCTAAAAAATCATAATACCCAATGGTCGCTATTACCGCAAAATTTGCGCTTGCTTTGTACTCAAGCCTCGCGGTACCGCCTATCTCGAAGCTTGATATATCACTTGCATTACCGGTAGGGATACCTGGTTCAATACCGATACTGAAGCCCCATCCGCCCGGTTTGATGCCCTGCGCATTCGCACTTACGGCGAATAATAGTGCAAAAGCCGCTACGGCCGCAGTCATTAATTTTGTAAATTTTTTCATGGTTTTGCTTAGTTAATAGATAATGTTACTTGTTTACTCATCAAAAGTAGAATGGGCTCATTGGCAGCACAATAACCAATTTTTAGTATTTTTAAGAGTAAGGCTTATCGGTAACTTTATCAAAATCATATAATGATGAGATGGCTTTTTATTTTTCTTATAGTCGCGGTATTTCACGCTCCGGGTTGGTCTCAGCAGGGTGACATCACCATTCTGAAGAAGCACGATACATCGGCGTTCAATGTGAGGCAATGGACAGAGAGCGTGCTTGGCAAAATCGATCAACTCAAAAAGGATATCGCCGCAGCCGTCAATGACCAGGAGAAGCTTCGCTATATTTTTTTATTGTGCGATAAAAATGAATCGCTAAATAACGACACTTTATATGCATATGCCTCTGCCGCAAAAAAGCTGGCTTTAAAAATCCATGAACACAAAGGGGTTATAAAAGCCAACTATTATTTAACTATTTCATACGCTAATAAGGGCGATTTGGGCAAGGTTATAACACTGAGCGACTCCAGCAGGCATTTGTTGGGAGCAGCCCATAGCGATAATTTCCTTTATGAAGATTTCGGGCTAAAAAAAGCGAATGCTGTAGCCAAAATGGGGCGCTACAAAGAGGCTTTGATCATGGGGTATCAGCTACTGAAAGAATCTGAAAATAGCAATGATACGTTAATGGTGATCAGGAGTGAAAATTTTATCGGCTGGGTAAATATGCGGATCGGTCAGTTTCAGCCGGCGCTTAATTGGTTTTACAAAACTATGGGTTACGCCATTCAACCGAAATATTTTGCCGCCTGCCGCAAAACCATGGCTAACATGACCGGTGCATACATCGACCGTAACCAAATGGATTCGGCTTATTATTTTATTAATAAGGCTTTAGATGCTGATAAAGCCGATCAAAGCCTGACTAACTTAGTGGATGTGCTCAATGTAAAAGGCTACCTGATGGTGCAGGACCATCAAAACAAGGCGGCCGCGCCTTTCTTCGACGCCGCTTATACCATCCGGAAACAGTTAGGAGATCCATCACTAATCATATCCGAGATCGTTACGCTTTGCCAGTACAACCTGGTAAGCGGTCAGCCCAAAAAAGGAATAGCACTGGCAAAAGAAGGCATCGCTATCGCAAATTTGCATCATTTGAAAGTGGACCTGGTAAATACCTATTCCTCACTTGCCGATAATTATAAGGCTGATAAGGACTATCTGAACTATGGCAATACACTCGAAAAAATCATTGGTATCAAAGATTCTATCTATCGGAACGACGCTGCGAGATCCCTCGCCGAAATGGAAGCTAGGTACGAAGTCCAAAAAAAGGAAAATACCATCATCAGGCAAAAATTAGATATTACAACCAGGGATAAATATTTATACGGCGCGATAGCGTTTTCGGTATTATTGCTGGTGCTGGTATTTGCGCTTTTTGTTAATTACCGCAAAAAGCGGGAACTGCAGCAGCAGCAGGAAACGATTGCCGTTATGCAAGCCGAGGAAAACGCACGGAAGCGCATAGCTTCTGACCTGCATGACAATATCGGCGCTTATGCGTCTGCCATTTCGGCCAACGTGGACGAGTTGTACGCTGAAAAAATCGCCGATGCGCAGGTGCTCGAAAACCTGAAAGGCAATGTATTCGAAATCATGACATCGCTGCGCGACACCATATGGGCACTTGGCAAAGAAACGGTGAGTTTAACCAGCCTGAGCGACAGGGTGAAAATATATATACAAAAAATTCAGCCTTCGTATAAAAGTGTAAGGATAGTGGTAGAAGAAGATATCAGCAATGACGCGATTCTCTCGCCGCTTAATGCGCTGCACCTGTTCCGCATTCTACAGGAATCGGTCAATAACGCGCTGAAGCATAGCAAATGTGACCGGTTGCTCATAATTTTTAAAAGCGGCATATCTCATGTTATTTTGATTGAAGATGACGGCAAAGGGTTCGATCCCATTAGCTCGCAGTACATGGGAAATGGAATGGTAAATATGCAGTCTCGTGCTAAGGAGGCGGGTATAAGCGTCGTTTTCAGCCCCGTATCTCCGCATGGAACGCGACTCACATTGAGCTTTAGTTAAATAATAAAAATTAAGTATTGCCGCTTATTAAATTCCTGGTGATCTTTATCAATAAAAGCGATGATGACACGGGTAGCTTTAGTAGATGATAACCGGGTTAACCTGAATACATTTGCCCGGAAAATACAAGCCAGTGGTGACCTCGACCTGATCTTTATGTCCACCGGCGGCAACGAATGCCTCGAGCTTTTAAAAGGATTGCCGCCCAGCAGGCATCCGCAGCTGCTTTTTGTAGATATCGAGATGCCGGTTTTAAATGGTATCGAGCTTATACGGATAGCGAAAGTATTATACCCCAATATATTCTATATCGTGCTCACTGTTTTTGACGACGACGAGAAGCTATTTGAAGCGATTAGGGCGGGCGCCAATGGCTATTTATTAAAAGACGACAATGCCATTTCGCTACGCAATGCTATTACCATCGCCCTCGATGATGGTGGCGCTCCTATGAGTCCGCCGATAGCCCGTAAGGCACTGGCGCTTTTGAGCAATTCTAAGCTTAATGAAAACTTTCCGGGCAAAAAAGAAAATGCACTCGACATCTTGCTTTCTGATCGCGAAAAGGAAATATTGCAATGTACCATCAAGGGCCTGACACCGAAGCAAATCGCCGACGCGCTATTTATCAGCATCTTCACCGTTCGCAAGCACATCGCTCATATTTACGAAAAACTACATGTAAATAACACCACGCAGGTTATGAGCCTGGCCTATAAAAACGGCTGGGTGAAATAGGTCGGCATTTTTTCAAAATTTTTTAAAATCTTTTTGTTCGTCGCCCGTCTTTGTTGGTAGAAGACATCTAAATGGAATATCCATGAATCCGATCAACAACAAAGAAATAGCGATCATAGGCGGCGGCCCCGGTGGACTCACTTTGGCAAGACTGCTGCAAATGAGCGGCGCCAATGTTAAAGTTTATGAGCGCGATGCCAGCCGAAACGTGCGTGTGCAGGGTGCAACTTTAGACCTGCATGAAGATTCGGGACTAAAAGCGCTGGAAGCAGCCGGTTTAATGGATGCATTCATAGCCAACTACCGTCCCGGCGCCGACAAAATGTGCATCACTGATAAACATGCTAATATACTTTTTGATGATAGTTTTGCGACGGACGGCAACGGCAATTTGTCGCGCCCCGAAATTGACCGCGGCCCCTTGCGCGACATTTTATTAGATTCATTACAACCCGGTACCGTAATTTGGGATAGCAGTTTTGTATCGCTTGATGAGCAGAACGGCTCTTTCAGGATCAATTTCAAAAATGGAGAATCGGCATTCGCCGATATCGTCGTCGCTGCGGATGGAGCTAATTCGAAGCTACGGAAATATATCACGCCCATCCAACCTTTTTATTCGGGTGTTACGGCCGTCGAGGGTGCTGTTCAGGATTCGGAAAACGCGAGCCCCAATATTCATAAACTGTTGAACGGAGGAAAAATATTTGCGGTTGATGATGAAAAAACACTGATCGTAAGCTCAAAAGGCGATGGCAGCCTGGCATTTTACTCAGGCTGCAAAACATCGGAGACCTGGGCAAGTGAAAGTGGCATCAATTTCTCAGACAAAGCCGATGTTCACGCCTGGTTTATCAGGGAATATATGGGATGGGATAATATATGGAGCGAGCTTTACGAAAATGCAAGCACACCGCTTATTCCACGTCCGCAATATTGCATGCCATTCGATCAAACCTGGGACGCGTTACCCAATATGACCATGCTTGGCGATGCGGCCCACCTGATGCCGCCTTATGCCGGCGAAGGCGTGAATATGGCTATGCTTGACGCGCTGGAATTAGCTGAATGCTTACTATGCGATGAATTTACCAATACGCACACGGCCATAGCGGCTTACGAAAAGCAAATGCGCGCCCGCGCCTCAGAAACCGCGAAAATAACGATGGAACAAACCGAATCATTGCACTCAGTCAATGGGCAGGCTAATTTGCTGGCAATGTTTGAGGTGAATGAATGATTGGCCGCTGCCTGTGAGCCTCAATTACTTTTGGCCTGATAGGTTTTTATTTGTTCAGCCACATCCACCATGGTCGCTATCCAGATATTTTGGCCGTTGTCCTTTAAATAATGGATTAGTTCGCTGTGCGCGCTACGGCTCACGTTGATATTATGCCCGCCGCCTACGCCGTGAAAAAGAAAAACCAGCAGTGTATGCGTTTGCTGTGCTTTCTTTACCAGGTCGATCATGTAATCGCCTGATTGGCCATTGATCACATAACATCGGATATTAGACAGGTCAACCTGGTCGATAGTTTGCATTCCCTCCTGCGTTCCTCTCGCGCCGGCAAAATCGCTTTTCAGCTTATTATAGAAATAATCGTCGCCTATCTTGAGATCGCCGCAGGGATAAGCAAAGGTGCGAACATCTTTTCCATCAACGGCTTTCAGCAAAGTGTTCATCGCTATGGCTTCGCTTACAGCTCTGTTTACCGTGTACTTGCTCAAATCATATTCACGCGGTACCCAAGCGCGCCCCGGCAGGCTTCCATCGCAGGGATGAAACATTGAGTGATTGCCCAATTCGTGCCCGTGCTGAGCGGCCGCGCGCCACTCACTGACCCGTTTATTAACCACATCCGAAGAGCCTATCAGGTAAAAAGTACCTTTCAGCCCGGCCGAATCCAATGCAGGTATCACGGTATCCAGGTCGATATCAATCGAATCGTCATAGGTTAGCACTACAGCGCACTGCTTATTGTTCCAAACGTTAGGCTGTGCATTAGATAGGTGACCAAAAGCCACCAGAAGAATTACAACCAGAAGAATGTTCCTGTACATATCCGATGGTTAAATTTCGTGAATATTCTATTAAAATGCCTATTGATCCTTCTTCAGCCTGATCTCCCGCTCGACAGCGACGAATCTTTGGCGAAGGTCGGCGATGGTGGCGATCTTGGTGAGCTGATTAGCTATGCCATCGTCGTAGCTGTAGTTGTTAAGTAAAAGCCTCCTAATTTTTAATTGAATATCGTCGGCTTCCTTTTGCAATTCGGCCAGCGATCTCATACTATTTTCAGGCATTATCAGTATTTTTCTAAATAACTCCACAGCAAATTCGGGAACATCTGACTAATTTTTAAGCATGAATTATCCACACACCACCAACATCCAAGCGTTAATGCCCTGCTTTTGACTTAAATAAGTATGCTGCCTGTACAAAACAGCTGTGGAAAACTGCAAAATGGAGGAAGTGATGATTTTTACAGACTGAAAGGGAGGCAAACCGTTCACCGACTCAAAACCCGCATTCACCGACAGGATCACATATTTAACAATATTTAACTTTCGCGCCTGCTCATCCAGCCTTAATTTTGATTAACATTAAAACATAAGGCCATGAATGCACAACCAACAGTGATCCCAAATACTGAAGATTATCTCACTTCAAGCGCCTGCTTCAGCGGTGTTAAAAGGACCGTCATCTCGAAAGATTTCAAGGGCGGCCACATTAGCAACGTGTTCGGCAGTACAGAAGTTGATTTCAGCAATGCCGATATTAACGGCATAGCCATACTTGACCTTTCACTGGCTTTTGGCGAGGTGGTGATCACAGTTCCCTGCGGCTGGCGTATCGATGCCGACCTGTCGCAATTTATGGCCGTAGTTGAAGATAACCGCGATAACGTTTATCAAACCCCCAACACTGATAAGGTGCTGGTGCTAAAAGGAAGTTCTACGTGCAGTTTAGTGGAGATACAGCATAATTGCTGATATTATATTAGTGCTGTAAGGGTAGTGGTTATCAGGTTAAACACATCGGCCTTAAATTGATCAATTTGTATTTCGGCAAGTCCGGCTTCCATTAATGCTTCCATTTCCAGTTCGTCCTTTTGACCTAAAATAAGCTCCTCGAGTTCGTCCTGCGTCAAACTGCCATCGGCAATTTGTTGGGTCCATTTTTGTAAATCATCCTTCAATTGATCAAGAATTCCCTGACCATCCTTGGTTGCCTGGGCAACAAAATCTTTTAAATCCTTTTCTGCGAGATTAACGATCCCGGCCTTTAGTGTATTCCACACATTCGTAAAGTCGACTGCCATAATATTGATTTGAAGGTATACAACAATTTTTTTTAGTCACTACTATGCATTTTATGAATTTCCAGATTTGCAATCTTATTAAATGAGGAGTCTATCTGTACTTTTTTGTCGGCGATATAAGCCTTTCCCAACGTCCGTTCTTTTTTCCATTGTTTCAAAAAGCCGCCCCATAAATGCCCGGAAGTATCGCTCATTAAATGCCACATCTCATTCGTGATGTTGTTTTTGGGTCTGTGGGCATCGTATTCAATCGCTTTATTCATCTCGGTTTGAACAGCCGTTATATCAGCTGCTTCGGAGGAGTAATCATTTGTACCCTTATCCATAAGTGCTAACACATCAACTTTAAGTGATGTTACCTGCGAATAGGATGCCTGGTCAAAAGACGCCATTATCGGACTACATCCAAATACCAGGAATGCAAAGAAGAAGAGCAGAAATCGGGATTTTGTCGAGAATATTTTCATAGCCTAAAACATTTTATGCTATAAAGGTATGAATGCAAATAGGTGATAAACAAGAGTGTTTTTACGGTAAATTATGGGGGTTTACACCCTATTTGGGAAAACTGAACTTTTATTGAAAGTTTGAATCACACTAAATATGGGTTTCGGCTAATTATACCTGCTTGTAAAACCCAGCGTTTTCAAGCCGTTCTTTATTTCGGGGCAATTCATAAACAGCTTCCAGATAAGACCGCTCCTATAATTTTCTATCATCACCACAATTGGCCCCTGGTCTATTGCCAGGTGCGTTTTGGCATACCAGTTATGCGATTCGCTGAAACCGTCAGCAAAACCATATGGGCCCCATATCTTACCCCCCAGATCGTAGTAAAAATGCTTCAGCGCCTGCATCGAATATTCAGGCGTATAGGGTAATGACGAAAGCGCCGCCGTAGGCTGGATAACACCCCGGTCATCTTCGGGGCAATGGGCCACATAACCTTTAAAACTATCGCCTGCTGTCAAACCCCAGCAATCGGCGCCATAGCCCTTATATTTCTTTGGGTTGGCTAAGCAATAAGCGCGGTTGATGAGCGTGTGATTCTTTACCTGTTCAAAGTAATCGATGCCGTTGTCGTCCTTCAGGCCATTCGGGTCGATACCCATGTAGGTGTATTGTTCGAAGAAAAGCGGACCTCCTCCCTCATAATTACCCAGGGGCAGCGTAATACCGTAGTACGATTTGCCATTTTTCCAGCCCGAGCCCTTTACCCACGAGTTCTCATAAAGCTCTTTCGAAATCGGGTGCGTTTCTGACGATGCGGCCACTATATAAGTGATTAGCGCCTCATCATACCCAAAAACCGGGAAGTTCATGTCAAAATCATTGGTCGGGCTCCAGTGCCAGTATAGCTTTTCGTTCCCGCCCTTGCTGTGCCAGTTCCAATCCGCGTCGCGCCACATTTCATTGACCCGGTTGCGAAAGTATTTTTCGCGCGGCGTGTCCTTATTAAAATATTGCCGGGCGGTTAACAGGCCCATCATCAGGTACGAGGTCTCAACAATATCGGCGCCATCATCCACACGCCCAAAAGGAATCGTTTTACCTGTAGCGCCGTTCATAAAGTGGGGATAAATACCATGATA
>Ga0206934_1297_pt1 | contig 11034 bp, 9 predicted proteins | sample Alteio_BWOrgHeat_16_FD_152932 | JGI IMG/M metagenome (GOLD analysis project Ga0206934, IMG submission 152932) | Enriched cells from forest soil in Barre Woods Harvard Forest LTER site, Petersham, Massachusetts, United States -... | ecosystem: Environmental > Terrestrial > Soil > Temperate forest > O...
CAGAAAATACATATCCGGTTCGAGATGTGAAACATCCATCGTGGTGGCGGCTCCAGCCGTAACAACATTCATGCGCTCGCGGCCCAGAAGATCGAAGAGACGGAGGGTTCCCGGTTGCCCGGCAGTTATTTGGATTGCATCCGTTGCGGGGTTGGGGATGATGTGAATGGTAGCTCTTGAATTTAAAAACGAACCAACTACACCACCCAAGGGTCCAGGAGTGAATACTTCGTTAGTGTTAAGAGATGAAGTTGATCCTACCGTGCCGCCCAGCGCGTAAATTTTTCCATTGACTTCTGAGGATGTCAAATCTGTTCGTCCAGTTGGCATATCAGGACCAATGGTCCAAGCATTTGTTGACGTATCGAAAATTTCGAGCGCTTTCGAATCTTCATATTCTCCGATACCACCAAAAACGTATATTTTCCCATCTACAACACTCGATGCACAATCGATGAGGGGGAAGGGCAACGAAGGAGCACTGCTCCAGGAATTCGAGTCAGAATTGAAGACTTCAACAGTATTCCATTCCCGTTCGCTATCGTTGAGTCCTCCCATCAAATAAATTTTTCCACCCTCAACGCATGATGTGAAATAAGATCGACCAGACGACATGGGTAAAGCCGAACTCCAAGTACCGTCGGATGGATCGAAAACATCGACATTCGTCAAGGGGATGGAAGAACCGTTCCCATAGCCGCCAAATAAATATACTTTTCCATTCACAACACTCGACGTGTGAGCGTTTCGAGCAGTTGGCATTGGCGGCCCAGCAGTCCATGTATTTGTCATTGGATCAAGAATCTCCACAGTTTTGGAAGAGAGAGAGTCTATAGCGGTGTCTAAAACTCCTCCAAATACATAAATTTTCCCGTTTATTACATTGCAACTAAGGTAGATAGTTGCAATTGGCAAGCTCGGTCCTTGGCTCCAAAGATGGGTAACAGGATTAAAAATTTGAACGGCATTCGTAAATCCCTGATAGTACGGACTCCCTCCTATCACATAAATTTTTCCATCGAAAACGCATGAACCCGCAGCGCCAACTGGATAAAATCCATTCGTCGAATCCTTCGACCAACTTCCCTGCCCACGGCTGTCAAGCGCAAAGCCAAAGGTTAGCAATATCAGCAACACAATAGTGGACTTACTCATATCATGCTACCCTCCCCCACCCGCCGCTGCTGCGGCATTTTGGATCTTGGTCAGAGCATCCTGGTAGTATTGCTGGTGGGTGGGATCGAGGAAGCCAAGCTTTTGGAAATAAATGGTTACATTGTCCGGAAAGAGGCGGGCAAGGTCGGCAAACTCGGGATGTTTGGCCTCGAAGAATGCACGGAGGAACACACTGCGGCCTGCGGCAGTGGACTCATGCTTCAGCGTTACTAACGAGTCTATCGCCTCGCCGATGGCCTGGCGGGCGTCGTCGGGCTTTGTCGAAAGCTGATCGAGTCCATCGTAATGGTACTCAAAGATCATATCGCGGAAGGGGCGGTTGTTGGCGTTCAGCGCATCGTTGATATATCCGACGCGGGAATACGTTCCGATGCTCGTCACGTCCTCCTGCCATCCGGTTCCCTGCGCAGAGTTCGCGACCACCGCGACGGTCTGCGCCTGCTGATAGTAGATCGTTCCAGCCTGTTCTTTGTAAGAATCGTAATCCTGGGCGATGATAACATAGGCGTAAAAATCGAGCAGACTTTCCAGCGACCGGAAATTATTCCCATGCTGCAGCGACTGCCCGAGATAATATGTGAAATCCACCGAGGCGTCGAAGAAATCGGCCATCGTCGTGCGTTCGGTGCTTTTGTACAGCGGACGCGTACTGTTGATGAAAAGCTGGCCGGTATATTCGCCGCCGTTATTGGCCGCGATATTGAACTGGAACGAACATTTGATGCGGTCGCCCGAAAAATCGGTGGTCCAAACGTTATCGTTCAGATATTGCTCGACATCATGCTTGAAATTGGCGAAGGACATGCGGTCGGCATCCGAAAGCGCGCTGAGATTGAGATCAACACGAGCATCGAGTTCCTGCGCTAACGCCGGACGCGCTGCTGCTAATAAAATAAAGACGAAAAGAAAAATGATGCGCTTCATAAGCATAGATTATTTTCGGAATCGCCAATTAAGTTATCATGTCATCCTGAGCGGAGTTCTTTGCGACGCGCATCGCCCACGATGCTTGGAGCAAAGAACGGAGTCGAAGGATCTCGTGAAGTTTGGCTCAGTGGTGAACTACAAGAGATTCTTCGACTTCGCAAATCTCCGCTATCGCTACGATTTGCTTCGCTCAGAATGACTTGTTAATTTAATTAGAGTTTCCCTATTTGTAACGAGGAACGGGGAAAATAGTTGCCCGGGTCACGGTATTTTCACCGCTATGACCCTCGAATGCGTGCCAAGCGCTGTATAGACCTCCCGCTTCGCCACAGGATCGAAATAATGGCTGAACGACAGATAATTCGGCCCATTCCCGGCTACGCAGACCGTGGCATACATGATGGTTCCATGCGCGATGGAATCTACAGAAAGCGTGCTATCGGAACTCACGGCAAAGTCACCAGCGTAATTATTTCCGGCGCCGGTGGCGAGGAACGTCCACTCAGCCTGACAGGGATTTGCCGCAAGCGAGGCGCTATCGGTGCTTAAGCAAAACACGATGGAAAGATTCTCGCCCTTCGGCATCGAGCACGTAAAGCTGAGCGTTTTCGGCGCAATGATCTCGTAATCCAGAAAGGCGATCGTTAACGCGGGCGGTTGGGATAGTACGACTGTTGGAACTTTAGTAGTGTCTTTAATGCTCGCAGAATCCCCGAATTGCATTACAGTTCCGAATCCGGATTTGGTAAACGTGAGAGTGTTGTTCCCGGGCTGAACATAAGGCATTAACCAATCTCCCGGATCATCAGTAATGGCGGTCTGATAGACACTTCCATTACTAATCGTTACGCCACTATCAGAAATGAGGGAATTACCTGCTGCATCGAAGAGCGTAACTTTTCCTGAGAATGTACCCGTCGGCTGGGGGCCGGGATCGCCAGGGTTCGGATTGGAACAACTCAAAAGCGTTGAAAGAATAAACGCAAATGCAGGTGTTACAAAAAGACGAAATCTTTGCGAGATAGATACGGACGGTGTGATCATATTTAAAAACGTCAATTAATTCGAGACGAGGATTGATTCCAGAACGAGTCATGGAAACTATGGAGCCGTTACCTCCTGACCGAACTGAAGCAGATATCCGTTATTATCATAAACCCCGAACTCCCTCATTCCATAACTGAAATTCTCGGGTGGATAGCATATTTTGCAGCGGTCTTTGAGCTGCTCCCACACGGCATCGACGTTATCGGTCTGAATATAGAGCGAGCCGCTCATAATGGGCGCAGGCATATTCCGGTGTGCATTCGGAGCCGAGAACATAATAGTGACATCATCCCGCTCCAGCGACGCCCACTGATGCTCCTTTGAATAATTCTCAGCAGTGAAACCGAGAACATCCGCATAGAACGCGACCGTCCCCTCGACATCCGGCGTTTCGAGCATGGGGGTAAGCGACTTTAGATTGAATTGTGACATGTGCAAAGTTACGATAAAAATCTGGAATTTGAAAGGAGCCTGTGAATTCGTCGTATATTTAGTAAAAGTATGATAGGCACCTATTTGAATAACTCACCCAGCATCGAACGCCCCCGGTTCCCGGATTTAACGCTTGGCCGCTCCACCTTCAAACGCGCAGCCGTCGAGGATATGGGAGCGGAGCAGGAGAAATTATTGTAATGGCAAAGGAAAGCATAATCGCTCTTGGTCACAAACTAGTTGTGCCGTTGGCGATATATCAAATGAACTATGAGGAGCTTTCTAATGCTCTAAAATATCAGAACTCAGAAGAGGGAATACGAGTATTGATGCCTTTAAGATTGAAGCACAAACAGGAGGAATACATCGATAATATTACGATTTTAATTATTAATTATGTCGCTTCTGCAAAAATGCTGGTGGATCAGTGTTCGCGTTCAGTAAATAAGAATCCAATTTCAACTCGCTTCTACAATGAATACCAAGAGGATAAAATGCGGTATTTTATTGGCAACGAGAACGTGGCCATTGTTCACCTTTTAAGAAATTATTGTGTCCATTACTATTGCCCACCCTTAATACGCCTAAGTGATTTTATGCATAGTAGTGATAAAAAATTCGCACGTTTTGCTTTAAACCCTGAAGCAATGAAAAAATATGCAATAAACGAACTTGTACGACTCAAAAACAGCAACGCGGATACAACTTCGATAAAGCATGCAATTTCTTACATCGAAAGTTGCGAGAAGTACTTAGAAATTGAAGATGTATTTCAGACTTACCATAAAGCCGTCGACGAATTCTATCAAAAATTATTATTGAGGTTAGGTGAGTATGGATCAGTTCACAATGCTTGAAAAAATGAATAGCTCTCCTGAGTTTCTTCTTGCTGGGAAAGCCGTTCGCATTAAATCGTCTCTTGACGCGTTCAATCTTAATACGAATAGATTGCTAACTACACTTCACGCCTACCGTTTGGTTGGTGAAGCATTCATAGCTCCTGATGGAAAACGCATTGCTTTAGCTCATGTCGAAGTACTTAGACATTTTTTCAATTATGCTACTTCTGCCATTTCTATTGTAGATCATTTGGTCGCGACGTGGGAAGAGGTATATGGAGATCGCGAAAAAAAACCCGCACTCCTTGAATACCGCTCGGAGTTTCGTAAGACTGAATCCTATCAATTGACTGAAGGCATTAGGGAGTATATGTTCCATTACGACATGCCTGCAATTATTATGGGCAACGGTGCCTTTGCCGTTAGCAGCGCAAGCTTATTAAAATGGTCCAAATGGCAAAAGCATTATAAAACAGCGTATAAATGCTTAAAAAGTTTCCCTGGGATTCACCTCCATATCCTTAATCATAATTATCGAACCGATTTGCGAAAACTTTTCGAAAAATACGCGGCAGAAGATGAGGTTTGCTTGAAACACGAGTATGAAATTCGCTTCCAGCTAACTAAAGAATTCAACGCGATGGTGACAGAGAGAGTGAGTTCCGTTGCATTAAGCATGCTTAACCGCCCAAATTGTAATTGGCGCGATTTGGAGATGAACCTTAGCGCCCACATTGGAGCAGAACTATGGAAACCAATCGCTGAAGCGCCGAACCTTGCTGCCAGGGCGGAAGCAATGATCGAGGCACTGCGAGTTAATGAAGTTCTCTGCGAACCAAACAGGGTTCGTGAAGTATATCTTATGGTTGATACAAATGCTTAATGGGTGCTTCCCGTCGCGCGGCTTGTGTCGTCTGCCTCCGTGGTCAAAGAAAATTTCGAATTTTGTGGCGTCTCGGAAAAGTGTCGTATATTAGGTGGTGAGATGATGGGCACCTGTTTCAGTTAAGAGTTAAGAGTATGGGTGCTCGCGTTCATTGAAAATCGGGAACATGGTTTTCTGTATGAAATTAATGAAAGGATTATGAATTATGAATTCAAAAAAAAAATATGAAAAGATGGCGAAAGCAGTCGAATTTCGAAGGTTGGAATGATAATGGTTCCAGAATCGCTGCTCCGAAGGCACTTGTTTCCGGGGGAAACGTCACCGAGAATGGGGTTTCGATATGCGCTTAGGTCGAACGCGGGTTCGTTACGTTCCACCAACCCACTCGCTGATGCTTACCTCAGCGCCGAAGACGATAATATACGTATCGATCGGCTCGTTGACGGGGCCGGAGTCGCCGAAGTTAAAATAGCGGCGTTCGACTCCAAGCGTGAGGTGCAGCGGAAACTTGATGGACTCCGCGAGATCCAACGCGGCATCGAGCGTGGTGTGATGGAGCAGCCCTACGCCGAAGGCCGTCGGGTCGCCCGGAAGTTGGATGGTTCCGGCGATGTGTTCCAGTCCGATCTCGAGGTTCCCGAATTCGGCAGCAACTCGCAGCCGCGCTCCCAGGAACCGGCCGGAGACCTCATAGCGTGAGGCCGTTCCAGCATACAATCCGCCTTCGATCGTAATGGGAGCGAGCGGATGGCTGAATTCCAGTCCTCCGAGCGTGGTGTACATATCCATCATTCGGTTCTTCCAGATCGTGGCGGCGAAGGTGGTGGAACCAAGCGGCATACGCAGGCTAAGCTGGCCTTCGTCAAGAAACGAATCGAAGGTGCGCATACCGGGTTCGTGCATTCGGATGAAGGTGGCATCGAGTTCCATACCCGCCGGGAAACTGTACTGCCCGATCAGGCCATAAGTAAATGGCCCGAACACACCGTCCGCCCAATTGGACTCGTTCGCGGCTCTTATCGACAGGTCGAATGGAGATTTTTTTCCACCGGCGGTGTCCAGGAACGTAAAGGAACTATCCAGGCGAACGGGCTTGATCTGCGCACGGCATGCTATGCCAAGACTCAGCAAGAAGGCCGTAAGCAGGGTTCGGGATAACATTCTAGAAATAAAAAAGAAACAAAGGGTTAACGATCATAGGGCAAACATCGGCACTATCCTTGTGTGCTTGTCCGTTTGAACAACGCAATTACCGAAATTTGGTTTGATCTATTTAAATGAACGTACAACACACGAACATGACCGTCCGTGAGCTTCTCAGCAAAGTTCCACAAGTCACGATCGCATTCTGGATCGTAAAGATCTTCGCTACCACGCTCGGCGAGACCGGCGGAGATGCGCTTTCCATGCAGCTAAACCTTGGCTATGCGGTCAGTTCGCTGATCTTTTTAGCATTTTTTGCGGTCACGCTTGCGGCACAGCTTAAGAGCAAGCAGTATCATCCTGTGTTCTACTGGGCGGTCGTCGTGGCAACGACGACAGTGGGAACCACCACTTCGGATTATATCGACCGCACGCTCGGATTGGGGTATGTCGTATCTTCGATCCTGATGTTCTCGCTCGTGCTCATCATTCTTGCGGTGTGGCGCTACTCGACGGGGAAAATTCAGGTCGATCATGTTGTTGACCGCAAGAACGAGTTTTTCTACTGGATCACGATCCTCGTTTCCAACACGCTGGGAACCGCGCTTGGCGATTTCACTGCAACTTCGATCGGCATTGGCTTTGAGGGCGGCGCGCTGGTGTTCGCCGGACTGCTTGCCGTTGTTGCGATACTACATTTTACGACACAGGTTCCCAAAAGCGTCCTTTTCTGGGCGGCGTATGTGCTCTCGCGCCCGCTTGGCGCAACGCTTGGCGATGTTCTCACCAAGCCGACAGCCGTCGGAGGTTTAGATCTCAGCCGCATCGCATCCTCGCTTGTTATTACTGCTGTGATGGTCGTCCTCGTAACGGTAACGCATCGCATGAAACGGGACCCGCTTTCGGCGTGAGGACCCCTTTTAGGACATTATTTGGAAATGCCTTCATAATGTAGTATTTTTGCCAAAGTTGTTTTCATATTAACTGAGGAAATTATGCACCCTACCATGACGATCGATACCGGAAATACCGGATTTATGCTGCTCTGCACGAGCCTTGTAATGCTGATGACGCCAGGGTTGGCGTTCTTTTACGGAGGGCTTGTCGGACGAAAAAATGTGCTGGCGATCATGATGCAATCCTTCGTCAGCATGGGCTGGACGACGGTGCTGTGGTTCGCGTTCGGGTATTCGCTCTGTTTTTCGGGGGATGTCGGCGGCATCATTGGGAACCTCGATATGGCGTTCCTGCATGGCGTGGATCTGATGAGTCCCGCTCCACTTAATCCCTCCATCCCACTGATCGTTTTTATCGCGTATCAGATGATGTTCGCGATCATCACACCCGCGCTCATCACCGGCGCGTTCGCCAATCGCGTAACGTTTAAATCGTATCTGATCTTCTTGACGGGCTGGCTGCTACTCGTTTACTTCCCATTCGTCCACATGATCTGGGGCGGTGGGATTTTAGCGCAATGGGGCGTGCTGGATTTCGCAGGTGGCATTGTGGTGCATAATATCGCAGGCATGGCAGCCTTGGCGTCGGTGCTGTTCGTAGGACGGCGCAAAGTGGTGGATTCCGGACCGCATTCGATCCCGCTCGTCGCTTTAGGAACCGGATTATTGTGGTTCGGATGGTATGGCTTCAATGCCGGCAGCGAATTCCGCGTCGATGGCGTAACGGCCAGCGCATTCCTGAATACCGATCTCGCCGCGAGCTTTGCCGCAATGACATGGCTCTTCATCGAATGGCGATCGACGAAAAAGCCGAAATTTTTGGGATTGCTAACGGGCGCCGTTGCCGGACTTGCAACGATCACACCCGCGGCAGGATATGTTTCTCCAACATCAGCGGTTGCGATCGGAATTATTGCAGGGCTTGTCTGCTATTGGGCTGTGATGCTGAAGAACAAACTGAAATGGGACGACGCGCTCGATGTGTGGGGCGTTCACGGTGTCGGCGGCGCATTGGGAATCGTTCTGCTTGGCATTTTAGCGAACGAGAATTACAATCCGGCAGTCCACACGAATGGTTTGCTCATGGGAAATCCAGGGTTTTTCGGCAAACAGCTTGCGGCGATTGCTATTTCGTCTGTGTGGGCGTTTGTGTTCACGTATGGAATGCTGTGGATCATCAATAAGATCACTCCCGTGAAAGTAACGGAACAGCATGAAGTGGTTGGACTCGACATGGTGCTGCATGGCGAGATCGCGTATCTCGAAAATGTGAATTAGCGAGAGAGCCTTCGTATGAGATTAGCGCATAAGAAGGATTTTCCATGACATCGTTAATGGGTTCTCGCTTCCAATGTCGGCGGATAAACGACAGAAGTAGAACCCATTCGGAAATTCATCGCTACTGAAGGAAATAGTATAGTGCCCCGCTGACCGGTGTGCCGTGATAGAAGGAATTCTATCGCGTCCTGTGGCGTCTATAATTTCGATATGTATTTCCGCATCGGTAGGAAGATCGTATTGGATAGAGCGTGGATTTATTAGATCTTGGGATGACGGCAAAGGAACGGTATTGGCAGACCTTTTGACGGCATTCACAACGCCATCACCTCCGGTCGTTGTGTGAAGGATCGTTCCGTGATATCCCACGATCCAGCCGTCATTATCATCGAGAAAGAATATGGACGTTAAGTCTTCTGTCGTTCCGCTCTCTTGGCGACTCCATGTCCCGCCGCCATCGGAAGTATGAAATATCGCACCATCGCCTCCAATAATAGTTCCATGCTGTGGGTCAGGAAAACAGACGGCATTGAGATTTGCCCCGGAATCGATTATCGTTGGCTGTCCCCATGTTTCACCCCCATTGTCGGTCTGACTGTATGCTCCACCATAACAAAGGCCAATAGCACTTTTGGCCTTCAGCATTGCGACTCCATACATAGTCTCTCCTTCAAAAGGCAGCGCCGGCGGATTCCAGGTATTTCCGCTATCGCTTGTGAGTAGAAACCCGTACTCCGTTCCACTTATGATTCCATATTTTTTATCTGAGGTGAATGACATATCGAGTGGGGTTCCAAAAATGTGTTCTCGATAAGATACTTCACCAATGTTCGGAATATAACCGAAGTGCCAAATACTGGTATCTCCGATAGCGACGCCCGTCGCCGAGTCGCTAAAAAATACCGAGCGAATATTCTCATACACACCCGAGACAAGAGGAACGGACCAGGAAGCTCCGCCATCTGTTGTGCTAATCACGGTTTCGTACGATGCAATATGACCGTGCAGAGAGTCGCTAAAATTCACTCCATTCAATCCCGGAACACTATTTCGTTCGTGAAACCAGGAAGCACCTCCATCGGTCGTTCGAAAAATGCTCGAATCGAAAGCAATGATAGTTCCGTTCATCGGACTCGTGAACGCGACACCAGTCAATTCTAAATTCGCCCCGCCATTTACTGGGTACCATCCCGACTGTGCACGAAGGATAGATACATGCGGACATACAAAGAAAATCAGCAAGGCTATCGCACATTGCTTTGGGAAATGAAATTTCATGTGCTTTCCATCTTTAATACCGTTGAAACTACAGAAGTCTGTCACGATTTAATCAAACGAAAAACAACCTTCAAGCCTGACCGCGCAGAATGAGAGTAGTTATTCTCAACTGAGCTCTCCCTTGAATGCTTCCATATATTGCTTCACCCGCTCTGTGAACTGCACGGCATAGAGACCATCGATCAGGCGGTGATCGTGTGAAAGCCCAAGGAACATCATAGAGCGAATAGCAATGTAATCGTTGCCTTCGCCGTCCGTTTTTACCACAGCACGTTTTACGATCGCTCCGGTGGACATAATGGCCAGATTCGGCTGATTGATGATCGGCGTGGAAAGAATATTACCGAACATACCGGGATTAGTGAGCGTGAACGTTCCGCCTGAAATATCGTCCGGGGTCAGTTTTTTGGTGCGAGCTTTATTGGCGAGATCGCCAACAGCAGAAGCAATGCCGGCAAGGCTCAGCCGATCGGCATGTTTGATGACCGGCACAATGAGCGCAGGTGGAAGTGGAGAATTCTCCTGCTGCGGCATTGCAACCGCAAAGCCGAAGTTGATCTCATTACGAACAATGATGTTCGTTCCATCAATCGACGCGTTGATAAATGGGAACTCCCGGAGCGCCTTTATCATGCATTCGATAAAGATCGGGGTCAGCGTGAGCTTAACACCATACTGCTGCTGGAAGCTATCCTTGTTCTTGCGTTGATAGTTAACAATATTCGTCACATCCACTTCGCTAATGCTAGTCACATGCGGGCTGGTCTGCACCGAACGCACCATGTGTTCCGCTATCTTCTGGCGGATATTATCCATGGGGATAACGGTGGTAGCCGCACCACTTGCCGCAAAGATATTCGCTGCCATGGGCTGCGGAGCGGATGGGGCGAAAGATGGTCGAGATGTCGAAACACCTTGTTGTTGATACGACGCACCACCGCCTGATTTGCGGGAAGCGACATACGAGAGCATGTCGTTCTTATTAACACGATTGTCTAAGCCGCTTCCGGGAATTGTAACAAGTTCCTGGGCAGAAACACCTTCCGTTTTCGCAATATTTTTTACGAGCGGC
>Ga0206934_1298_pt1 | contig 11021 bp, 11 predicted proteins | sample Alteio_BWOrgHeat_16_FD_152932 | JGI IMG/M metagenome (GOLD analysis project Ga0206934, IMG submission 152932) | Enriched cells from forest soil in Barre Woods Harvard Forest LTER site, Petersham, Massachusetts, United States -... | ecosystem: Environmental > Terrestrial > Soil > Temperate forest >...
AATCAGAGACATAACTTAATCAATCGGAGACATGACTTGATCAGTCGGAGACATGACTTGATCAATCAGAGACGTAACTTGATCAAACGGAGACATGACTTAATCAATCGGAGACATGACTTGGTCAATCGGAGATATTACTTGATCAATCAGAGACATAACTTGATCAATCGGAGACATGACTTGATCAATCAGAGACGTAACTGAACAGGTCAGATATCTGACTGCCTCTGACCCTTCTAATTTTAAGGGAATCGGCCTTTATAATCAGTCTTGCAGTATCTTTTGCCATCGTATTGTCCCAGAAGCGTGAGCCGATACTTGACCAGATGGTGATATTGGGTGGATTGAGCTCAAGTTGAAGACCCGATCGTGGTGAAGAACACTAATCCTTTAGACTCGCACGTAGTTACCTAAATATCGATGACAGGGAAATTGAAAGAGAACCTGGCTTCTGACTAAATCAAAGAAAAACCTTTTATTGTTGTTCATCATCTCATGGGCAAGATTTCTCCCTCAATATAATTTAGCTTCAACATAGATTTTCATTAAATTTAAAGATCAATTTTTTAACCTTTCTTAACAACACAACCTATTCAATCATGAAAATATTTTTGCTTGCAATTTTAGTTTTTGTATCTGGCTCGCTGGGCGCTCAAAAGCTAATGAACTACAATGACTATCAGGAATTGGCAAAGTATAACCTGTCTTACCTCGACAAGGGTGGGGTACTAAAATTACAGCGGGTTAAATTTAAGGAACGTAATCTGGAGCTTTTTGATGAGAAGGGGACTAACGAATTTTCAATTTCCTGGCCACAAGTACCTCAATTAGTCAGACGACTCGAAACAGGCGATCACAAAGACCTGTATGGAGGTATGCACAAGAATTTGAAAGAATTGAGTGGAGGTCTTATAAAACAGGGAGCTGAATATCATGTTATCCCCACTGAAATGTCTGAAGTTTTGGTGGCTATTGACCCCGGACACTTTGCGAAAAATTTTACGCAGGCAATCCGTGAAGAAAAATATGTGAAGATGCGCGGAGCAGACATTGGTTTATCTAAGGACATCAGTTTTTATGAAGCTGATCTGGCTGATATTACAGCCGCTATCGTTAAGGTGGAGCTTGAAAAATTAGGAGCTAAAGCTTTTCTGACTAAGGGAATGGGCGAAAACTCACTTGGTAAATCCTTTCATGACTGGTATGTGAAAGATTATAAAGGGGATTTGCAAAAGTATTATAATGATGGTGACGTTACCAAGGCTGATTATGAAGCCTATCTGAAATCAGACTCGAATGCCATATTCAATTCCTTTTATCGGTTTGTCGAATTTCGAAAGAGGATTGATTTGATCAACAATTCCAATCCTACAATGACAATAATCATTCATTACAATGCTGCTGAAGGAGGCAAGAGAGATGCCGATGGATTCCTGAAACCAGTACAGAACAATTACTCAATGGCCTTTGTACCGGGAGCGTTTAGTGGTTATGAACTTAAAAGATATGCTGAAAAACTTGACTTCCTCCGACTTTTAATGTCACCTGACTTGAATAAATCGATGCGGTTGGCCCACTTGATCCTCGACCAGGAGAACCTCATTGGAGTGCCTCCGGTGCAAAATGATCAACACGTTTTGGATGAGCGATACTGCACTCGTACGGATTACGATGGAGTTTACTGCCGCAATCTTGCCATGACCCGCACTGTTCGTGGGCCTTTGGTTTATCTGGAAGCTCTCTTACAGGATAATGAGAAGGAAGCCGTGGAGCTTGCCAAACGTGATTATGCTTTCGACCATCCTACCTACGGAAAAATAATGGTGCCTAAAAGATGTTATGAGGTGGCGATGTGTGTTGTTAAAGGAATTACAAATTGGCTTGAAGAGAATAAAAGTTATTCTGCCACTTTAACTCAAAACCCTGACCCAAATAAAAAGTAGATTCTTTATAAACTTTGTCTTAAGCGTTCTCAAATAAATGGCGAAGAAGGGACCGAATAAAAAATCGGCGCCGGAGAACGAATCAGTTCCGGCGAATGAATCGGCTCCGGCTTTGCGATTCTTGTTTATCATAAGCCTGTGGTTGATAGCCGGTGCGATTATTATTTTTTTATTTATTCTGCCTCAACGCCTGAATGGCGCGTTGGATACACTCCACCAGGTGAAAGGAAACATCACCCCTTTATTTCGTTTCTGTGACGACTGGAATTTTTTGTTGCTAACTACCGTACTCTGCTTTTCTGTAATTATCTACACGTTGAATGACAGGGTATTAAAGAAATATTTACCACAAGGAGAGAGAGGATTTTATTCGGAAGGGGCGATATGGACTTTTAGAAATCTTGCCAACCTGATCGTATTATTTATTGAGACCGGTTTGTTTTGTCTCATTCTAACTCATTCGGTCACCACTCCCTCTATCTTCTCTTCAATAGACGAGTTGCCTAAGACCAAGTATCATATCTTACTTCTGGGTACTTCTAAATTTATTGATCCTCTCGGTAAGAAAGAACATGAAAACCTATATTATAAATCCAGGATTGCCTCGGTGGTTGAGCTTTATAAGAGTGGAAGAGTAAAATCGATTTTAATTTCGGGCGATCGTCATGGTGAATACAATGAACCGGAGGACATGAAAAGAGATTTGATTAAAGCGGGTGTCAAAGAGAAACTTATTTCAGAAGACTTTGATGGATTTAGAACCTTCGATAGCATACTCCGGATGCGACAGCAATTGAAGGGCAATGAAACCATCCTTATCGTATCACAATATTTTCATTTGGAGAGAGCCATCTACCTAGCCCGACAAAAAGGAATGGAGGCCGAAGGCTATGCGGCAAAAGGTTCAATGACTCTTTCGATGATACAAAGAGAGTTTTTGGCAAAGCCCCGGATAATCCTGGATATTTACTTATTAAATACGCAAGTAAACGGAGTAGCTGCGCACCCCAGACGAAAAGTATCATTTACCAAGGGTGGTGATCTTTTTATATTATTTGTTGTAGCAGGTTTAATTATTGGGGCCGGTAGAATGACAAGAAATTTGCTTGAGTTTTGATTAGCCTTGTTTGTATTTAAAAAATGTGAGTGTAAAGACGAATGGATTCAATAAAACATTTGTTTCGACAAGTTTCCGGGGGTGATTATTTCCTGATTATTCTATTGGGTGTTGCAGTTTATTTCCTGACTGCTAATTTGGAAGACCGTCAACGCTTTCAGTATGCTGCCTTAATAATATTTATTGCTTTCTGCACTCGCTTGATCATCGGAGTTTCTTTTACCGGCTTACTTGCTACGCTGATCAATAAGATTCAATTTATTTATATCTGGGGCCCCTTATCGCTTTCTATTTTTTTTACTAGTATGTTTTATGAAATGGGAAATCTGAAAGCCATCATCCTGCGATCGATCATTGCATCCATCTGCATTTGCGCATCGTTGTATTTTATTTTTAGGTAGGACACTGAGGCTTCGTGAGGGCCTCTACCTTTTTAGAAACTGTTGCCCGTGGTTGGTGTTATCACCAACCAGCTTCTTTCGCTACCGTTTTGGTCGGTGACAACACCTACATGGCAAGATTTTCTTTGCGAGCTTAGCGTGTATTCCTTTGTGACTTTGCGTCGAAAATAAAAGCCTTAAATCTTTGAGATAATCTTGGTGTACACCACTTTGTTTTTTTTAATATAGAACCATGCGTTTGTGGTGACTTCAGCGTTGAAGGAGCTGACGCCGCTGTATTTGCATCTTACTTTCCAATATCCTCCTTCAATTGAAACTTCTGACCATTCCTGAAATTTAAAAGTCGCGGGGTTTTTCGCATTCAACTTGATAAACTCCTCTACGATTTTTATAGATCCGTCTTTCAGGTTTATCTCAGGCTTTGCACCCATCTCAGCCGGTATCACTTCAGGATTGACGTGCGATACAGAATCTTTATCACGTTTATTTTCCAAAGGGGGAGTCTGAACCTTTTCATCTTCGCGATGCGCCACATAATAACCAACTACAACACTAATCAGGATTATAATAATAATGACAGCTAAAATCTTGACCTGTTTTTGTTTCGTTTTGAATGAATCCATCAGGTGATAATTAATTCACTTGACGAAGATAACCGTATCCGACAGTTATTTTTGCTCGTGGTTGGTGTTATCACCAACCAGCTTCTTTCACTTCGGTTGGGTCGGTGACAACACCGGCCAAAGGCAAAAGGAAAGAGATCATCAACACAGCTATGCTGAATACCTTGCGACACATCAGGCCACTTCTTTACTCCCGGAGTTGACTAAGCCATTTGGGAAAATAAAGATTGAAAAGGCGAAAATCAGCAGGACATTGAATTCAACGCCTTCACTTCCGCCGCCCACCACGTACCATCCGTGTTTCCAGTGAATCAACACAATACCCATGATGAAGATGATAATGTTGAGTAGGGCGAGTGGCCTCAGGTATTTATTAAAGAATAGTGCAGGGATGCTTAATACGTGAATCAACTTCACCAGAATCGCCAAGGGAATCCCCATCACCCCGAATCCAAACACTTCGTCAAGCGCATGACCAAAGTCAATGACGCCACCGTCCACAAAGGAGGGAATGCCGTGCATGATCATAGTCACCATAAGACCAAAACGCAGTAGAAAAGTGCGGTCGAGATTCGCTTTCATCCATTCCATGATGTATAGTATTTAAGTTGTTTCTGATTTGTTGCAATTATACGCGATCAGCACTTTGCAGTGATGTGCCAAAATTCTCAAAAACAAAAACTGTATCTTTTCGTTTTTTTAACGCATATGTATTTCACGTCTTTGCCAGATCATAGCAAACCAGGATTTGACGAGCAATTGCACTTCAATCGCTTCAGAAAAAGCAATGTGATATTCAACACCAATGCACAAGCAGGCGGTTGCGATGATCACGTGGGTTGCTTATCTATCAAGACTACCTTGAGTGGGGAGGAATGGTATGGCATTGGAAGACGAAATCTTGTGGTGAGGCCCGGGCAATTTCTTATCCTGAATGATAATCAGTCCTATTCCTGTCGTGTTAACCAGGCGCGGGTGTTTTCTATCTTCTTTAAAAGAGAATTTGCTGCGAGAGTATTCTACGATTGCAGAGCTAGCGAAGAGACATCGCTCGATAATCCTTTTGTCACCGACTCAGGGACTCCGGAATTCTTTCAAACTCTGCACAACATAGATAGTGCCCTTCAATCAAGGCTAGTTACACTGCTCTCGGTTTTGGAGAAGAACGGTTATGATGCCGATGAAATCAGTGAACACCTGCTTTATCTGTTACGCCAGCTCATTCATGTTCACAACATGGAAGCGCACCAGGCCATGCGCGTCAGTGCCGTTAAGCAAAGCACCAAAACGGAAGTTTATAAAAGATTGTGTTCAGCGAAAGATGTCCTTCATTCTTCTTTCATGAATAAGCTTGATCTTGATACAATCAGCTCTGCTGCCTGTCTGTCGATGCCTCAGTTGATCCGTCAATTCAAGTTGGTGTTTCATTGTACCCCTCATCAATACTTAATGAGACTGAGACTTCAGCATGCAGCTGGCCGACTGACCAGCGATAAAGACCTGGTGAGCGATATTACATTGCAAAGTGGATTTGAAAACACCAGCGCATTCTGTCGCGCATTTAAGGCAGCTTATGGTGTTTCGCCAGAGGCATTCCGAAATGGTCATAGAACCAGGCCCTCTAAGAACCGATAACCTTGCTCGCGGTTGGTGTTATCACCAACCAGCCTCTTTCACTACGGTTTGGTCGGTGACAACACCGACCGCAGGCAGGAGTTGGTTATTCAATCGCAGCGTCCTCAAGACGAGGGACACTGCTGAGAAGGAGAAGGGGGCTAATATAATTTCTTTATTATTTCTAATACTTCATCTAGCTCTTGAACGCTTTTCACTATCTTTTCAATGTCTAACTGGTCAATGAAACCTTTTACGCGAGTTCCTTTTTGATAGTGTTTATCAAATCGGTGAAATAAATGAGACAAGACTCTGTTATTAGTAGCGTCCACGTTGGGATAAGCTTTCATATTTCTTTGACTAGACGGAGTACGCAGGTATTTGTAGATACCCTCCAAATCGTGAAAAAACCAACTCTCTAAGTCTTGGGTCGCGAGAATTTCATTTATAGTTGCGATTCTCGATCCGTTATGAAGAAATTCTTTTCTCAGTGATTTAAGATCGAGCGTTCCTTCTTTGGTTCTAGGGCCCTCTCGATCATAAGCAACGAAAACATGAATTTTTGTTAGAGTAGCAGATGAGTCATTTTGAAGGTATGATTCAATCTTACCTCTGACTTTTTCAGTTAGACTATAAATCCCTCTTAGATTACCATAGTTCCTTTTAATTTCCCTAGTCGGAACGTACAGGTCGAATACTTTTTTGTAAAATTCACCTTCTGTCTCGCCTTCGTATAGAAACAGGATGGAATTGTCGTTTGGCTGTTGCTTCCCCATTTATTCAAATTCACTCGTGTCTTCGATTGCAAAAAACAATTCATCACTAAAATTCACACGGGATTTTTTTAGTCGAGTCTTTAGTTCTTTCTTGCTAGTCACATTAAAAAGTTCACAAAAGCCACTATCCTTTACAGAACTGACTATTATGTCCTCGACTGATGTTTTGTTTAAGACAGCTATCGAATGAGATGTAATTATGAACTGAGTATTTTCCGAAAAACTCTTGATAAACGCGATCAAATCTATTAAAGCGCGGGGGTGAGTTGAGTTTTCAGGTTCTTCAATAAGAAATAGACTGTTTTTCGTACTAAGAATTTTTGTAACAAGGGCCATTATTAATAAAGTACCATCCGAAAATTGACTTAAGGTTTTTACGTAACCGTGATGTGTGAAAAAAAGATACTTAGTAATGGGTATCTTTTCATTTAAATTTAATTGACCACCACTTTCGAAGACGCTCACGTCTTCAATGCTCAGAATGTTGTGAATTGCCTCTTTGAAGATATTCCAATTCTTTCCCCTTTCTAGAGCAATTATTTCCTTTTCTAATTCAAATGAAATAATTCTTCCGTTAAAAGAATTTAATCTTTCTTTATCGCCCTTCAATAGTTCAACATTAGAAAAATAGAATATTGGTGTCTTTATAATTTCGTTAAAAGAATCTACAGCGTCTTTATATTCGGGTCTGACTTCGGTTATAATTTTTAAAACTCTTACTACGCTAAAATGATTTGGGACTTTCTCAATAATATTTGTTTTCGAAAATTCAGATCCGTATTTAACTGACTCATAATTTCTGCTGAAGATATTTGTTGCAGGTCCAGGTTTGTTTGACTCCTTTATATCCAATTTCTCTAACTTTATTTTATACTTACTTTTAAGAAAAGTGGACTCCCACTCCAATTCAAGAAAATATACGAACGTCCGATTTGTTTCAGAATTGGAAAATGTCAATTCAAATGATGTTACTCCTTGTCTAGCAGGTCCATTAATACTAGCTGCAGCTTCACTTAGTTTTAGTGATGGAGCAATTTCTCTTAAATAAGTTCCGTCAAAGCCATTTGTAAAACTTAATTCAGCTTCATCCAATGAAGAATTCACAACATAATTCAGAAATGAAATTGTTTGTATAAAATTTGATTTCCCTGAATTATTTGGACCGATAACGACATTAAAGTTACTCAGCTTTATTGCCGCATTTTCGATGTTTTTGTAGCCAACTATTCTTATTTCGTCTATCCTTATCATGATACTTTATTTAAGCTAGATAGCACAATTTTGGTTCATTGTTTGATAAATTTATACTAATTCATGAAAAAAATGACCCTAGATGTGATTTTTTTATTCGCTTTTAAACTAAAAATTTAGAGGAATGTTAGGCCCCTTAAAATTTGTTAAGGGTTGAACACTCTTGTCACCTTCTTCGGATTACGTATTTTCGCACCAAAATTTCCACTACGAATATGAGCAACCGCCCCATTTCCGCTTTCATTGAAAAGAATTATCTGCACTTTAATGCTGCCGCGCTGGTAGATGCAGCCAAAGGATATAAAAAACACATTGCCGAGGGCAAAAAAATGCTGGTGTCACTGGCTGGTGCCATGAGCACGGGCGAACTCGGCATCAGCTTTGCCGAGATGATCCGCCAGAACAAGGTGCACATCATTTCGTGCACGGGTGCCAACCTTGAGGAAGATATCATGAACCTGGTGGCGCACTCTCATTATAGAAGGATTCCTAATTACCGCGACCTGACTCCCGAACAAGAATGGGATTTGCTGCAAAAGCATTTGAATCGCGTTACTGATACCTGCATTCCTGAAGAAGAGGCTTTCCGCAGATTGCAAAAGCATTTGTTCAAGGTGTGGAAGGATGCCGAGGACAAAGGCGAGCGGTTGTTTCCGCACGAGTTCATGTTCCGCATGATCAACAGCGGTGACCTGAAACAATATTACGAGATCGACCCGAAGAATAGCTGGATGATTGCCGCAGCCGAAAAGAATATGCCGATGGTGGTGCCGGGCTGGGAAGACTCTACGATGGGAAATATTTTTGCTTCTTATGTATTGACAGGCGAGTTGAAGGCTTCGACTATGAAGTCGGGCATTGAATATATGGTGTGGCTGGCGGACTGGTACACTAACAACGCTGGCGAATATGGCATCGGCTTCTTCCAGATTGGCGGTGGTATAGCAGGCGACTTCCCGATTTGCGTAGTACCTATGTTGCACCAGGATTTGGAGCGCGATGGCGTGCCGTTCTGGAGTTACTTCTGCCAGATCAGTGACAGCACAACGAGCTACGGTTCTTACTCTGGCGCAGTACCTAACGAGAAAATCACGTGGGGAAAACTGAGCATAGATACTCCGAAGTTTATAGTAGAAAGCGATGCGACTATCGTGTGCCCGCTGATGTTTGCTTATATACTTGATCTTTAGACGTAAGACGCAAGATGTAAGTAGTAAGATAAATGCAAATGTCGTGTCTCACTACTTAAGTCTTCCGTCTTATGTCTTGCTACTTATGTCCATATAATGAATTTAGATTCTCAACTACGTTCCGCTATACAGCAAGCTGTCAACGCGCTCTTCAGTCAGCAAGTAGAGCAGCTGCAAATCCAGCCTACTAATAAAGAGTTTGAAGGTTCGCATACATTGGTTTGTTTTCCGATTGCCAAGATTTCGAAAAAAGGCCCAGAAGAAACGGCGCGTCTGATTGGCGAGCACCTTGTTGCCAACTCTGGCGTGGTGAGCCGCTTCAATGTTGTGAAAGGATTTTTGAACCTCGTGATTGCCGATAAAGTGTGGGCAGAAGTATTTCGTTCGATTTTTGCTGACAAGAATTTTGGGACACTGGCCAGCAATGGAAAAGAAGTTATGGTGGAGTATTCTTCACCCAATACAAACAAGCCGTTGCACTTGGGTCACTTAAGAAATAACTTCCTGGGATACTCCGTTGCGGAGATTTACAAGGCGCTTGGTTATACCGTTCACAAAGTGCAGATCATCAACGACCGCGGCATTCATATATGTAAGAGTATGGCTGCGTGGAAATTGTTTGGCAATGGCGAGACTCCGCAGAGCAGCGGATTGAAAGGAGATAAGTTGGTTGGAAAGTATTATGTAGAGTTCGACAAGAACTACAAGGCCCAGATAAAGGAATTGATAGAGAAGGGCGCTAGTGAAGCCGAGGCTGAGAAGAAAGCGCCCATCATGATGTTGGCGGTAGAGATGTTGCTCAAGTGGGAAGCCAAAGATGCTGAAACTGTGCAGCTATGGAAGACAATGAATGGCTGGGTGTATGAAGGCTTTGAGTCTACTTACAAACGCATGGGCGTTGATTTTGAGAAACTGTATTACGAATCGAATACGTATTTGCTCGGGAAAGAAGAAGTGATGCGTGGAGTTGAGAGCGGGGTGTTTTTCAAAAAAGAAGATGGCTCAGTGTGGGTTGACCTTGCCGCTGATGGGCTGGATCAAAAAGTCTTACTGCGAGCAGATGGCACTTCGGTGTATATGACGCAAGACATAGGCACCGCTATTTTACGTTTCCGCGATTTCCCGAAAATTGAAGGGCAGGTTTATACGGTAGGCAATGAGCAAGAGTATCATTTCAAAGTATTATTCCTGATCTTGAAAAAACTCGGCTATGCGTGGGCTGAAAAATGCCATCACCTTTCTTATGGAATGGTTGACCTTCCTACGGGTAAGATGAAATCCCGCGAGGGAACAGTAGTAGATGCTGATGACCTGATGCAGGAGATGGTGGACGAAGCTGAAAAGCAAACGCGTGAGTTGGGCAAGATTGAAGATGCAACAGATGCGCAGATTAAAGAGCTATCAGAAATGATCGGACTTGGGGCGTTGAAATTCTTCTTATTGAAAGTCGATCCGAAGAAACGAATGTTGTTCGATCCTAGTGAATCAATTCAACTGCAAGGACATACTGGCCCGTTCATTCAATACACACATGCACGCATTCGCGCGATCATCCGCAAGGCAAACGAGATGAACATCACACCCTCAGATGCTGATCTGGGCTTGGTCAATGTTTTGGAGCCATCCGAACGCGAAGGGATTGGGATGATTAATAATTACATCCACAAACTGAACGAAGCTGCGCGGGAATATTCACCGGCATTGATTGCCAATTTTGCTTTCGACCTCGCTAAGGAATACAATCAGTTTTATCAATCGATCCCGATCTTCCCCGAGAGCGATACAGTGAAATTGAAATTCAGGATAGCGTTTTCGCATGTAGTAGCCAATGTATTGAAGAAATCGATGCTTCTTCTGGGGATACATGTTCCTGAAAAGATGTAGATGAATAATGCCAAATACTCTTTAATTATTTTTCACTGCTTCATGGGCAGTATTTCGTTTGGCCAAACAGGGGTAAATGGAAAAATCTTAAACAGGGGTACAAAAGAACCTGTGGCTTACGCTAATATTGGCATTCCGAAAACAAATGTGGGCACACTTTCAAATCAGGATGGAAGCTTTTCAATCCTGATCCCAGCGAAGCATTCATCAGATACACTT
>Ga0206934_1288_pt1 | contig 11019 bp, 13 predicted proteins | sample Alteio_BWOrgHeat_16_FD_152932 | JGI IMG/M metagenome (GOLD analysis project Ga0206934, IMG submission 152932) | Enriched cells from forest soil in Barre Woods Harvard Forest LTER site, Petersham, Massachusetts, United States -... | ecosystem: Environmental > Terrestrial > Soil > Temperate forest >...
ACGGCATGCGGAGGTGGCTACCGGCATATTCGGCGCGGACATGCAGGTGCATTTGATCAATGACGGCCCCGTGACGTTCTGGCTGCAAGTTCCCCCTACCATTCCATGGGCTGAAATGCAGAATTAAGTTGTGCCTATTCCGTTCGCCCTGAGCTTGTCGAAGGGCTCAGCACGGACAAAATAAACGTAGACCATTGATCGCTTTAATTCAGACACATACCTTGGGTTCTGCGCCCATAAATGGCGTAATATTCTTGACACAACTCCTTGCCCTTTCACATGGGAATAACTCATGTTTAGTTTTCGCCATTTGCTGGTGCTTCTAGCCATTGTATTGGTGATATTTGGCGCTAAGCGCTTGCGCACCATCGGCTCCGATTTGGGCGGAGCGGTAAAGGGCTTTAAGAAAGCCATGAACGACGACGATGATCAACACAAGCCCGAGCAACTTAAATCGGACTCGCAAGACGCCAACTTCGATTCCACACCGACGAGCAAATCTACCGATGACAAAGTCAATAAGGGCTGAGTCCTTACTTGTGCGGGGCAACTGCTAAACGATGGAAATAGGCTTTTCAAAAATTCTGGTCCTCATGCTGCTGGCTCTGCTGGTACTGGGACCGGAGAAACTACCCAAGCTCGCGGCACAACTGGGCCGCTGGACCGGTCGCGCGCGCACGATGGCGCGTAACCTGCGCATGCAATTGGAACAAGAAATCAGCTACGAAGAATTGGTACGCGAAAAGGAAAAGGCTGAGGCTGCGCTCCGAGCAGCAACCGCGACGCAGCCTGTCACGCCACCGCCAACAGCCGCAACCACAGACTCAACACCATCCGTTGTGCCTCAAACGCCAACGCATGAAGCAACCGCCTTGCCGATACACAACAACGCTCAACAACAAGGTCATGCAGATAGCGGCCTTGACCACAGTGTTCATCCTAACAGCGACCCAGCTGACAGTAGCAAAGGCTCGACGACATGAGCGCGTTGTCAGAAAAGCCCACGGATAACCTGACCGAAAGCACGCTGATTTCGCATTTGCTGGAATTGCGTGATCGGCTCATGCGCGCAGTGATCTTCGTTGTGGTGCTGTTTATTCCTTGTGCGATGTTCTCCAGCCCTTTATTCACCTTGGTCGCGCGACCCTTGGTCGACAGATTGCCTGTCGGCACTTCAATGGTATCCACCAACTTAATTGCGCCGTTCATGACGCCGATCAAGTTGGCGCTATACATCGCCTTGTTCTGCGCCATGCCCTATGTGCTCTATCAAGCGTGGGCATTCATTGCACCGGGTTTGTACAAACATGAAAAGCGCTTCGCTGTGCCATTGGTCGTGTCCAGCATTGTGCTGTTTTACGGCGGCGCGGCCTTTGCTTATTTTTTGGTGTTTCCGCTCATGCTTGCGTTCTTGACTAGCACCACGCCGCAGGGCGTGATGTTGATGCCTGACATGACTCAGTTTCTCGATTTTGTATCGCTACTGATCTTCGCTTTCGGCCTGGCGTTTGAAATTCCCGTCGCCACCGTTCTATTGGTTGCGACCGGCTTGGTCAACATAAAGGTGCTGACCGACAACCGTGGATATGTTGTCATCGGCATTGCCGTGATCTCTGCAATGCTCACCCCACCTGACGCACTTTCCATGTGCCTAATGGCCGGCCCCATGTATCTGCTGTACGAACTCGGCATTATATTTTCGCGCGTGTTGCTCAAGGACAAATTGGCGGAGCGCGCAAAAGCGGACGCTGAAGAAAGCGCTTAGCGACGCGCAAGCGTACTGCTACAAAATAGCACTTAGTAATTTCTTGGTGTACTCGGCCTGTGGCGCAGCATAGAGCTGATCTGAATCGGCCATTTCCACCACGCGACCGTTCTGCATTACCAACACCACGTCAGAAAAATACTTCACCACGCTCAAGTCGTGCGAGATAAAAAATATAGGACAAGCCAAACTCGTCCTGCAGATCTTGCAATAGGTTCAGCACTTGCGCTTGTACTGAAACGTCTAATGCCGACACCGCTTCATCGCAGATCAATACTTCGGGCTTGACCGTCAAGCAGCGGGCAATGGCAATGCGTTGTCGTTGTCCACCCGAAAATTCATGGGGATAACGATGCAGCGCTTCTGCCGGTAAACCTACGCGCTGTAACATGCTGGCCGCCAGTTGCATGCGTTCGTTGATGTCTTTACCCACGCGATGAATGTGCATCGGCTCCAGCAACAAATGAGCAATCGTGAAGCGCGGATTAAGCGAGGCATACGGATTTTGAAACACGATCTGGATGCGGCGACGATAGGCCAGCATATCGCTTTCGCTCAGGCGCAATAAATCCTGTCCCTCGAACAGCACTTCACCGCCATTGGCTTTGATTAACCGTAACACCGCTAACGCGGTGGTGCTTTTGCCGGAACCCGATTCGCCGACAATCCCTAAAGTCTTGCCACGCGGCAGACGAAATGACACGTTGTCCACTGCCGTTATATGTTCACGCGCAAACAAACCGGTTTTCAATGTGAACTGCTTGGCCAAGTTGCGCACTTCCAATACGATTTCATCCTGCGGGCTGGTGCCGCGTTGACGCTGCGGCTGCGCGGCCAACTGATTCGTGTCGCTTGTTGCAGTTAAATAATCATCAATGACCGGCAAGCGTTGTGGTCGTACGTCTAAGCGCGGTCGACACGCCATGAGCGCGCATGTATAGGGATGCTGCGGTGCTGCGAATAACTTTTCTGTCGTGTTTTGTTCGCGCACTTCGCCCTGCTGCATCACCACCACACGAGAAGCAATCTCACGCACCAAGGCCAGATCATGCGTGATAAACAGCATCGCCATGTGTTGCTGTTCACGCAAACGCATCAGCAACTCCAGAATTTGCTTTTGCACGGTGACGTCAAGCGCCGTGGTAGGTTCGTCTGCGATCAATAACTTCGGCTCACAGGCAATGGCCATCGCGATCATCACACGTTGTTGTTGTCCGCCGGACAATTCATGCGGATACGAATTCAGGCGTGCTTCCGGACGCGGAATACCCACGGCATTCAATAACTCTACAACACGCGTCAACGCTTGTTTGTTGCTCATGCCCAGATGCAAACGCAACGACTCTGCAATTTGCTCGCCCACCGTGAACACCGGGTTGAGCGAACTTAATGGGTCTTGAAACACCATGCTGATGTCTTTGCCACGTACTGCACGCAGCTCGGCAGCATTGAGCTGCAATAGATTGCGTCCTGCAAACTCAATGCGACTGTGTGGCGCAATGCGTGCAGTCTTAGGCAATAGTCTCAGAATCGCAGTTGCGGTCACCGATTTGCCACTGCCCGATTCACCCACTAAGGCCAATGTTTGTTTGGGGAATACATCGAATGACACGCCTTTCACTGCATCGACTTGCGCGCGATTGGCGGTGGCGAAAGCAATATGCAGCGCCTGAATGCTGAGTAAGGGAGTGGAGTCCGAATTGCTCATCGTTACTTCACTCATTTAGCTTGGGGTCCAGCGCGTCGCGCACCGCGTCAGCAAACAAACTGATGGCGGTCACGAGTATCGCCATGCTGCCGCCGGCAGCCAGTAACTGCCACCACTTGCCGATGACCAGTTCTTCTTGTGTCTCGGCCAGCATGGTGCCCCAGCTCACCATATCGACGGGCACACCGAGACCTAAGAAGGACAGAATGACTTCGGCCTTAATGAAGCCCACCACATTCATTGAGAACTGCACCAACAACACATGCGATACATTGGGCAGGATATGGCGGAACATACGCGAAGCATGAGAGGCGCCCAATGCTTCGGCTGCACGTACATAAGTACGTTCGCGATGCTGCAAGTATTCAGCACGGAGCAAGCGATAGACGCCCGTCCATCCGGTTAATCCCAGAATCAAAATGATGGTCATGAAGCCGCGACTGAATACCGCTGCGACGGCGAGAATCAACAGAATGGATGGCAGTGATGTCAGTACGTTGTATAACCACTCCATACACGCATCAATGACACCACCGAAGTATCCCGCTAATGCGCCCAACACGGCGCCAATCATCACCGACAGTAACGCCGCGACGATACCCACCGTCATGGAAACTTCCGAGCCTTTGATCACTTTAGCTAAAACATCGCGGCCCCATTTATCAGCGCCGAAAAATAGATGCGTAGCTTGTGCGGCCTGTGCCTTGGCAACTTGCGCGGTGAGTTGTTGCCACTCTTGATAATGCGGTGTAAGCGGATCGATGTCGGAAATATCCACCGGCGGATCGGTGAATGTTTGCGGCAACCCGACCTGTTCATGCGTGTTGGCCAGAGGAGTGACTTTCTGCAAGGTCGGTGCCGTATACGATGGCGCCACCTCCGCGCTCCAATTGCGCGCCAACAAGCCGGCGTAAGAAGCAAACATCACCAGCAGAAAAAATGCGGTAATACACAATGACACCAGCGCCACTCTATCTTGCTTGAAGCGCCGCCATGCTAATGCCCACGGCCCTGCAGAATCGGTTGCGTGCGTCATTTGAACGTCACTCGCGGATCGACCCAGCGATACAGCACGTCCACCAATAAATTGGCCAACATGGTCAATATGGCGAGATACACGGTGATCGCCTTGATGACTGGAAAGTCGCTGCGATTGACGGACTCAACTACTTCACGCCCGAGCCCCGGAATAGAGAAAAAAACTTCCAACAAAAACGAGCCCACAAACAAACCGGGCAACGCCATACCCACGTTAGTCAGAATGGGAATGGCCGCATTGCGTAACACGTGTTTAAGCATGATGGCGCGTTCACTGATGCCTTTGGCGCGCGCCGTGCGCACGTAATCGTGGTTCATTTCCTCCAACACGAAGCTGCGATATAGACGCAATGAGGGCGAAAGACTGACAAAGACGGCCAGCATCACTGGCAAGGGTGCGTAACGAGTGAGATTAGTTAAGAAACCATCTGCCCAACCCTGCACCGGAAACCAGCCCAACCGATAGCCGAACAACCACTGAAACACGATGATGTACACCAGAAAACTGATCGACATGGCCACGGTGCAAATCACCATGACCACGCGGTCCGTCAACGAACCGCGCACATAACTCACCCATAGCGCGAATAGCGTCGCCAACAGCGTTTCCAATATCAACACGGGGACCATGATGGTGAGCGTAGGTCCAACGCGTGACAGCAGCACATCCGATACCAATTCGCCGGTGGACCAACTGCGACCGAAATCGAACGTGCACACTTGCTTAAAGAAAATCCAAAGCTGTATCCAGTAAGAACGGTCCACGCCCAGTTGATGACGGATATTGGCAATTTGCTTGGGATCACCGATCTTGCCGGCCAAGATATAGGCCGGATCACCACCCACCCAGTTGAACAATACGAACACCAACAACATCACACCCAACAAGGTGGGAATCATGTTCATCAGGCGTTTGATAATGAAGGCACTGAGGTTCATTTTTATTTGGAATTCATTTGGGTCGCCTGCTGTGCTGCGACATCGATGTCCAGATATTTGAAGCGTGTATAAAAAGCAGGCACGGGATGTTTCAAATATCCCAACACCCAGGGACGCGCCAAATGCGTATCACTGGGATTCACATCTAAATGCCACGGCGCGTAGGCCAGCACCAGCCGGCTCATCTCGCGGTATAACTGATTGCGTTCCGGTGAGTCGGGCAACATGATCGCTTGTTCATACAGTTTGTCGTAAGCGGGCAGCTTGAAACGCGCATCGTTGGAACTACCGGTATTGGGTCCATACAACAACTGTAGAAAATTTTGTGCGTCAGGATAATCCGCCACCCATGCTGCGCCGGACATCATAAAATTACCGGCCTTACGATCACGCAGTAGATCGGCAAACTGCACACCGCGGGTGTCGATACGCAGGCCGATGGTTTTCATGGATTTCACCCATAAATCGGCAGCTTCACGCGCGCGCCCACTACCGCTGCTGTACTTGTATTCCAGCACTAACGACTGACCATTGGGCTGCTCGCGATAGCCATCACCGTCGACATCGCGATACCCAAACACATCCAGCAAGGCGTTGGCACGCGCCGGGTTATATTCTTGTTCGGTGGAATGAAAGTTGGGATCGTAACCAATCACTCCAGGAGCAATGGGGCTATGCGCTGGAATCCCTTGGTCCTTGAGCAGAATTTTGATTTGTTGCGGAAGGTTGTAACCCATTGCAATCGCGCGCCGTAGCGCCACATGTTGCGGATCGTAACCACCCACCAGCGGATTCTCCATGTTGAACATGTCATAGCCGACATAGGGCGACAACTCGCGAAACAACTTCACGCCATGCGTCTTCAGTCGCGGCACCAATTGATTGTTGACCAATACTTGCGAGAGATACGACGCCGGCACGTCTTGCAATACATCATGATCGCCATTCATGAATGAGAGAAAACGCGGTTGTCCCGATTCGATGGGATACACCTCGACACGATCCAATTGCGGCAGACGTTTACCACCGACTTCACGAATTACGCGCTGTATTTCTTCGTTGTGCGGATCGGCATATTGAGTGTCCAGAACAAAGCCGCGATAGTTGGGATTGCGCTCCAATACGATCTTGGCGCGACGTACCCAGTCCTTGAGCATGAATGGTCCTGTACCCACAGGATGCGCCATGGTATCTGACGCATAAGCTTCGATGACTTCGCGCACCACCGGTGCAGTAACCGGCATGGTGAACAAATACAAAAATGTATAGTCGGGATGAGTCAGCGTAATACGCAGCGTGTAGCGATCTACAATTTTCAAACCGCTGACCGGTGCGTCGTAGTCGAAATGTCCGCTTTGCGCAGCACGGGCTGCTTGCGCGTCCAAGCCGACAATTTTGTTTTCCATGACCCAGCTGTAGGGACTGCGATTGGCCGGATCCACCAAACGCTCGAGCGCATAAAGCAAATCCGCCGCCACCATCTCGCGCCGCTTGCCTTTGAACACGGGATCGTCAGCGAAGTAAATCCCAGGCTTGATCCGAAAGGTGTAAATCAGTCCGTTCGACTCTGCCACCGGGATCGATTCCGCTACCAATGGCACGAGTTTTATTGGCCGCGCTAAATAATCGAACTCGAGCATGGGCTCGAAAATTTCGGTGCAAATGGTGCCCGAATAAAGATCGTCAACGCGTTGTGGATCGAATCCGGTTTCCACACCGGTGAACGCCATGCGCAGCACTTTCTCCGGTGCAGCACTGTGGGCGACGGAACCCATGAACGTCGCGAGCAGCAGCGTGATAATCGCTTGCTTTAATGTAGTAAGAACACGAAACATACTCGGCATGATTCACTTAACTCGTCGACAAAGGCAAGCGATGCCCGCAACAACTCAACGCCGATGAATCTTGATTTGAATATTGCTGCCGCCCAACAAGCCTGACGCAACCCAGGAAAATAAGCTGACGATCAATGATGCAAACACCGCCGTACCGAAACCGTCGATATGGAAGCCAGGGAGTAGCCACGCGACTAGCGACAACATCGCTGCGTTAATCACCAACAAAAAGAGACCTAAACTCAGCAGTGTGATCGGTAGCGTTAAAATCACCACCAAAGGCCGAACAACTGCGTTGATTACACCCAACAGCAGAGCCGCTAGCACCAATGTCTGCGCATCATCGAAATGCAGACCCTTAAGCCAACCCGTCGTCAGCCACAGGCCCAACATGGCAAACGCAGCGCGTAAAAAAAATGCAAGCATGCGACACCTTCAGTTAACGACCGCTAAGCGTATTGTGCTTCGACTTCGCCATCCTACGATAGGTTCTACATGGGGTGGATACCATCGCGCCGCTAGCGCTATCCGCCAATGATTGCGCGCACGACACCATACAACGCGCCGAGCAATAGGATGAGAGTGGGGCCCGCTGACAAGCCGAAACCAAACTCGCGCTTCTCTGCTGCCTTGATATAACCAACGGCGTAGGCAGCACGTCCTACTAAATAAATGGCGCCGAGTATTGCCGCCCAAGTAGCGCTTACATAAAGTCCAAACAACCACAACGATGGCAAAAAGATCATCAATTGCTCATTGGTGTTGTAATGCACGCGAAAATAGCGCTCGAAATCCGCATTGCCGCTGATGGCGGGCGCCGGCACTTTGTATTGCGCGCGCGCCTTGGCGACCAGGCCGCTAAATACCAACGATTGAAACACCGCCAATAACATCACTGCTGCGACCCAATTCATGATTGTCTCCCCATTCAGAAATCGAACTACGTTGAATCGAATTTGCCCGAGCGATGTATCGAATCGATCTGGAAATGTAGCGTACGCGACCAACGTGCCTTGCACGAGTTAATTTGAATAGCGCTAGATTCCGCGCATCGGTACCCACAGAGTCCGGTTCAATTTCACCATGCTGAGCAACAGTAACGCAGCGACCGCATTGTGCGCCGTTGCCAACAGCAGGGGAAAGCCTTCGATCACCATCAACGGCCCCAAAATCAATTGGATTAATAACACTACGCCTACGCTCAAACCAGCCAATTGTACGGCGCGGGTTTGCGCACGACGCCACGCAAGCAAACTCAACAGGCCCAGCACGGTCGCTGTCATCATCGCGCCGAGGCGATGTACAAAATGAATCGCGACGCGTGCGGGATGATCCAACGCGCCGCCTTGATAATCGATGCCTAAACCGCGCCATAACACGAATGCATCTTTCGCATCCATGCTCGGCCAGAATGAATTCTGGCAAGTCGGAAAATCGGGACAGGACACCGCTGCATAGTTGCTGCTAGTCCAACCGCCCAAGAAGATCTGTATTCCCAATACCACCAAGCCAAACAACGCCAACTTGCGCAGGCCGCGTTCCGCCACGGGACGCGTCGTGCGTTTGGAGCTCATGGACAACCACGCCAGCAGCGACATGGTGGTCAAGCCACCGAGCAAATGCAGCACCACGACCAATGGCGTGAGCAACAATGTCACGGTCCACATCCCCAACAAACCTTGCAATATGACCAGCCCCACCAAGGCGAAGGGCAGCGCAACCGGTTGATTGATGTGGCGGCGATTAACGAACGCTAAGCCGGCTAATATTAAGATCAACACACCTAAACAACTTGCAACGTAGCGATGCAGCATTTCCTTGGCTGCCTTGGCGTACTCAAATTTTCTCTCGGGAAATAATTGCTGGGCGTGATCAAGATGTTGCTCGGCCGCACTCGCCGACAAATGGCCATAACATCCGGGCCAATCAGGACAACCTAAACCAGCCGCGTTCAAACGCACCCACGCGCCAAGCACCACGACACACAACGCCAATACCGCGCCCAATAAACTGAGGCGGCGAAATAACAACAAACGTTCAGCGGGTTTCATTGGTTGTGTTCCAACAAAGAATTTAATTTTTATAGAGGCGAGTGTTTAACCAATGTGCGACAGACTTAGCAACTTCTTCAGATCAGCCAATACGCCGCGTGCATCCGCCTGCGGCGCATAACTCATCATCAAATTACCCAGAGGGTCGATGATGTAAAGACGCTGCGCTTCTAACACCGGCACGCTGGAATATATCGGAAATAGTTTTAATAAGTTTTGTCCGACCTCATTGTCCAACGAAGCCAACACCAAACCTGATTGTTCGCGCGCCATATATTCTGCATCGCAACTGCCGCTGTACAAAAATAGGCGTTGCACACGCGTCATGTCCTTACCCAACAATAACCGCACTTGGCGTGTGACCAACAACGCATCGCGACAAGGTTGTGTACACGCGCCATTGCCGACATACACCAATGTCCATTTTCCATGTAGTAACTGCGGTGCAAGCAATTGACCATCCGGCGCCGTCAATGCACTGGCCGGCAGCGGAATAACCGGTGAAACCAATTGACCGTTATTCGTCATGCCACTAGGGCGCCAGTTCAGTCCATAGTAAATAACGAAGGCCAATAACAACGGCGCGACAAACAACGTCAGCACCAATAAAAATGGACGGCGCGAGTTAGATCCAGAAGTAGAAATAGTTTCAGACATTAATTGGGTTGTGCTTCAGTGACGGGTTTTAAATTCACTACTAAATAAATAATCAATAACGCGAGCGCAAGCGCAAACCATTGCACCGCATAAGCGACGTGACGTTCCGGGCCAAAGCCGAGATTGATTTGCCACACGCGCTCAAAGCCATCCGGCACTGTTGCATCCATCAATACGATGCGTTGCTGTAGCGATGAGCCATATAGTGGCTGCAATTCTGCATAGCGCGGATAATTCAATACCTGCGGCCAAACGCCTTGTTTTACACCAGCGTCACCCGCCCGCACTCCGGGTCGTGGCAAGTCGTCCAACAGACCTGTCAGCGTTCGCGACGTCTCGTCCACTGTAATTTGCGGTAATTGCGCGCGCTGCGCGCCCCAAGGCAACCAACCACGGTCTATCAATATGATTGCGCCGTCATCAAGCTTCAGCGGCGTCAGCACGCGATAACCCGGATGGCCATCTTTGGATGGCATGTTATCCAGTAGCACTTGATGGTCACTGTCGAAGTGACCCTGTACTTGTAGGTGTTGATAGTGCTGAAGTTGCGATACGTTATTACTGTTCAACACTAGGGTGCTGTGCTTGCCCACTTCCGCTTGCATCATCAATGCACGCTTATCCTCGGCACGCTGCAGTTGCCAGTAACCCAATTTAATCAGCAGCGGTAATAGCGCTAGCGTCAGTAAGGTCGCCACCCAACTTGGCCGAAACTCACGATTGCCAATACGCAATGGCATGGTTCAGGGTCCGGTCCGAGCTATACTGCGCATCCTTAAATTAATCCTGCCGTGTAACTGTGGCAGCTCGCGAGTGACCATGATTAAAGTGCTCATCGTTGCCTGCTTGGTGGGCATCATTCTGAGTCTTGGGACCGGCTTGTTCCATTTGGTTAAAGATCAAGGCGATTCCAAGCGCATGGTCAATGCATTAACCGTGCGTGTTGCCCTGTCCCTGGCGCTATTCGTGCCGCATAGTAGTCATTGGCCCATCGTCGGTTCGGTTTCGCTGTTCCTCACCGTATTT
>Ga0206934_1299_pt1 | contig 10958 bp, 10 predicted proteins | sample Alteio_BWOrgHeat_16_FD_152932 | JGI IMG/M metagenome (GOLD analysis project Ga0206934, IMG submission 152932) | Enriched cells from forest soil in Barre Woods Harvard Forest LTER site, Petersham, Massachusetts, United States -... | ecosystem: Environmental > Terrestrial > Soil > Temperate forest >...
ACGATACACCATTTTTTTTATTTGCTGCCGCGCTTATCGCTGTGGCTACCTCCTTATTTTCCTATTTCAGGGTGATGAACGAGGTAAAGGAACGAGCCCGGCTTTTTACCGAGTTGCAGCGCCAGGAGCAGGAGACCGCCAGCCTGAACGAAGAGCTGGCTTCAACCAACGAGGAGCTTGCCTCGGCTAACGAAGAGCTGGAGGCGGCAAATGAAGAGATAAACGCTTCGAACGAAGACCTGGCCTCTGTTAATGAAGAGCTGGCTTCTGCAAACGAAGAGTTAAACGCCTCCAATGAGCAGTTGACAGAGTCGCAGGATGATGTGAGACAATTGAACGAAAGATTAGGTGCATCCAACGAGGAACTATCGGCAACAGTTGAAGAACTTTTCCGTTCGCAGGAGAATCTGAAAGCACTTAATGATGAGCTGGAGGAACGTGTTGCAAGCCGTACAGCGGCTTTGACGGAGAGCGAAAGCCGTTTCAGGGTAATTATGGAGACGATGCCACAGGTAGCCTGGGTTAGCACACCCGAGGGCGAGATCACGTTTTTTAACAAGCACTGGTATGTTTATACCGGGATGACACCCGATGAGAGCCTGATATGGGGATGGACAAAAAACATTCATCCCGACGATCTTCCGATTGCGGCCAAGAAATACAAAACCATATTGCAAAGCGGAAAAGCGGGAGAGTTTGAAACCCGGAAACAGCGTACTGATGGCGTATACCATTGGCACCTGGCGCGCGTACAGCCTGTGAAAAACGAGCGGGGCGAAGTGCAGATGTGGGTGGGTACAGCAAGCGATATTCACGATTTGAAAACGCTGCAGCAGCAAAAGGATGATTTCATCTCTATAGCCAGTCACGAGCTGAAGACGCCTATAACCAGCCTTAAGGCTTCGCTTCAGTTGCTCGACAGGGTAAAAGAGAATCCATCGGTGCTTACGATCCCTAAACTGATCGTGCAGGCAAATAAAAGCCTGGGCAGGTTGAATGTTTTGGTTGAGGATCTGTTGAACGTGAGCCGGTTGAACCAGGGACAGCTGAATCTCAACAAGTCAGTCTTTAATGTTTATCAGTTGGTTACTGAAAGCTGCCAGTACATTCGTGCTGAAAACATATTTGCCGTTAACATTGGCGGAGATGAGCAATTAGATGCTTATGCCGATGCACATCGCATCGAGCAGGTGATGGTAAACCTGCTTAACAACGCAATGAAATACGCACCCAAGTCGAAAGTGATCGATATAATGATCGAAAAAACAGGCGATGCGGTCAAAGTTTCGGTTAAGGATTACGGCCCCGGTATCGATCCGCTTAAGGTGCCGCACTTATTCGACCGTTATTTCAGGGCTGATAGCGACGGTATGCAATTCTCGGGACTCGGCCTGGGCTTATACATCAGCGCCGAGATCATCAAACGCCACGACGGTAATATTGGCGCAGATACGGAGGCCGGTAAGGGTAGCAGCTTTTGGTTTACCATACCTGTGAATGAAGGCAAAGCCTGAGTTAAACTCCCTAAACAAAATTTGCGAAATTGTCGTACAAATCTATCTTTGAGGCCGCATAAGCCGAAATAGCTCAGCTGGTAGAGCAACTCATTCGTAATGAGTAGGTCGCAGGTTCGAATCCCGTTTTCGGCTCTTTTTTATTTTTGCGCATCAATTATCGCCACCAGCTCTGCAAGGTCGTTGATAATAAAATCCGGGTTTACCGATTGCAGCTGCTCGCGGGTGTGTGCCCCGGTTGTGATGCCGATGCTCAAGGCGCAGCCGGCGTTTTTTCCTTCTTCAATATCAATGGCTGAATCACCTACTTTAACCACCTGTTTACCATCTACGATACCGAAGTGCTTCATCGCATAAAGTATCATATCGGGGTTTGGCCTGTTTTTAGCCACTTCGGTTGCCGTTACCAGCTCGTCAAAATCAAGGCCTTTTTCCCATCCTAGTTTATCGATAATTGTTTGGGCAGTTTGCCTGTTGTAGCCGGTATTAAGCACAGCCAGGATGTTTCTTTCATGCAATGCCACAAAAAGCTCGCGGGCATTGGGCTGGGGCAGTATTTCGAGCGTGCCGTAAGCTTCAGCCAATTGGGCGATAAAGTTATCATAGATATGCTTTGCCAATGTTTCATCGTTGCTGCCGGCATAGGTACTCAATACGTCCTTTATGGCCTGCAGCTTTTCTTTACCGGCACCCTGCGCAAGCACCTGGTCGAGCGTTAGGTTGAAGCCCGCTTCGTTAATAGCCTTTTGCACGGTTTTGTAAACCACGTTATTTTCGTCCACAGTGGTGCCCGCCATATCAAAAACCACCATTTTTATTTTGTTTCCCATTGTTGTTATTGCTGAATTTCAAATAAAGCTATAAAATTTTACAACCTGTATTTGGTTTAGCGAAACTGAACATAGTTTATTATTTATCAACCAAATTATTGTTAAGGTTTGATTAATTCAGTGGGATGGGGATGATTTGAGAAGGACGGAAGTCGGAAATGGCGGGTTGCTTCACCTGCCCTGTAATGCCATTTCTGCTTTTGAAGTTGAAAGAGACTTTTCAATGCTCTTTGGCTCAGCCGTTTCGGCAGCCGGTATAGTGAAAGAAAAGGTGCTTCCTTCGCCGGGTTTGCTGGTTACCCATATTTTACCGTTGCATTTTTCTACCAGGTCCTTGCAAAACAGAAGGCCCATACCGGTGCCCGATTCATTGTGCGTACCGTTTTTGCTGTTGACCTTGCCTTTGAATAGCTTGCGCGATTGCTCGGGACCCATGCCTTCGCCGGTGTCCTTAACGGTGATGAGTATATTCTGTTTATCCTGCACGGCCGAAACCTCGATCTTATCATCCTTGCCCGAGAACTTGATGGCGTTGGTGATCAGGTTGCGAACGACGATCCTGACAGAATCAGGATCGGCACAGGCTGCCAGGTTGTCGCCAACCCTGTCAACGAGCATGATACCCTTGCGGAGTGCCGGCTCATAATAATTGGAAGTTTCACCCGAAACAATTTCTTTGACGGCGAAATTTTTTACCGCTCGCTCAAAATTCTCCATCTGGCTGTTGATCCAGAAAAGCAGGGTATCGAGAAAGTCGGAAGTGTAGTCGAGCTTTTTGATTACATCTGGCACCATCCCCAGCATCTCTTCGTGGGAGATCGATTCATCCTGTAACAGGTTAAAAAGGCCCTTGAGCGTACTTAGTGGAGCGCGCAGGTCATGCGCCAATATAGCTATTAACCGGTCCTTTAATGTATTGAGATCATTAAGCTTGGCGGCCTGCTGGTTCAAATCCGATTGCTGTTGCAATACCTCAACATTCTTGTTGGCCAGCATGGCGTTTACCTGCTGCTGTTTCTTTTTCTCGGAATAGTAAATGCCCGTTATGACGATCATGGCGATAACCAGGATCAGGAAAATGAGGATAGTAAGGCGCTGTGCCCTCGATGTTTGTTTATACAGCAGGTCGGTTTCCTTTCGCTGCTCGGCCTGCAGGCGTTGCCTTACCGCAAAGCTAAGCTCCAGGTTGTAAGAAGTGAGTTTTTGTATGTTTTCGTTATTCTTGAGCCCGTTTTTGAATTCGATGAATTTATTAAGCTCGCGATAGGCATCAGTGATCCTGCCGAGTCCCGCATAAGTTTTATTAAGCTGCAGGGCGGCATTGGCGCCGATGGAAAGATTACCCAGCTTTTCGGCCAGTTGCTGCCCCTGCAATGCATACGGGTAGGCTTTTTGATATTCCTTTTGCTGGTTATATATTGTAGCAAAACCGATCAGCGCATATGCCTGATTGTAAACTATCTTATATTTTATACCGATAAGCAACGAGGTATCGAGATAGCTGGTAGCTTTACCGAACTCGTTTTTGGCGGCATAACAAAGGCCAAGATCGGTATATACCGAGCTCAGCCCATCTTTGTCATTTTGTTTCCGGGCGATGGTATTGGCTTTTTCGAGGTAAGTTATCGCTTTATCATAATTGGATTGAGCCAGCATGATCTCGCCGATATTTTGATTAATGGTGCCTAAGGCAAGCAGGTCGTCGGTTTTATCAAGGATGGCCAGCGCCTTTTTAAAATAATCGAGGGCATTGGGGTATACTTCCATGTTTTGCAGCACCACACCAATATCATTATACAGGGAAGCTGAAAGCAGGGTGTAATGATTTTTTACCGCGATAAACAGCCCGTCGTAATAATAATCCAGTGCTTTGGAAAGCTGCCCGTTGCTGAAGTAAACAATACCGATATTTTTGTCACAATCAGCAAGCGCGTATTCATTGCCTGTTTTTTTGATGATCTGCTGCGCCTGGTTTAAAAACGCCAGCGCGTTATCATAATTGGCCAGGAGGTTATACATGCGACCATATTGTATATAGCAGTCAGCAAGCCCGCTTTGGTCGTTAATGCTTTTGTAAATGCGTATAGCTTCATCAAAATTTTGAATAGCATCTGCAGACCGGCCCTTAAAATAATCTACATGGCCCTCCTGTACCAGGCCGTCGGCTAAGCCGACAGGGTAATTAATTTTTTTCGCCAACTCGATACCTTGTTTTGCATAGTAAAAACTTGTATCGGGCGAGGATTTGATGTGCGCAGCCGCCAGCCTGTTGAGGCGATTGACTGCTGCCGTATCGCCCGCTGTTACACTTGTAGCTGCAAGGCCGCTAAAACAGAGGCTACAGAGAAATAAAATAAAATAGTGTTTCAATACAGCCGTTCCTTATGATAAAATAGGGTAGATGTTGTTATCAACTTGCAGTTTCCTTATACGAAACAGCGGCTGTTAAGTTTATATTGATAACGAGGTTGTTACAATTGGGCCTGCACTATCCCGGCTAATGCGACGGCATTATTCTGTTCGGTGTTCCGGGCAGCGTATAGCAGGGTGACCGTGTTGTGCCGGGCTATGTCGGCTCGTAGTTCGGCCAGCGCCGGCGACGCTTCTAATTCGGCTCGATAAGCTTTAAGAAAACCTCCCCATTTTTCGGCCTCGTGGTGAAATTCTTCACGAAGGGCATTGGAGGGGGCCACATCCTTCAGCCACTTATCGATACGGGCCGATTCTTTTTTTATACCCCGCGGCCACAGGCGGTCAACCAAAATACGGTAACCGTCATTTTCTTCGTATGGATCGTAGATCCTTTTTACCTGAATATTAGCCATAATGAAATAGAAATATCAAATTTACGATTCTCGATTTTAATTGTTTAAAATCTTAATTTTATAAACGATGCCTAAAGAAGAATTGAATGACCTTATTAAATTCATGCTGCCCTATCCCGATAAGGTAAAGGCCGCCGCCCTTTGGCTGCGCGAATTTGTTTGGGACCTGTATCCCGATTGCAATGAGCTGATCTACGATAATTATAACGCTGTCGCCTTTGGCTGGTCGCCCACGGATAAGGCCGGAGATGTGTTTTGCAGCATCGCGGTATTTACAGACCATGTGAATTTTGGCTTTAACCGGGGTTCGAATCTCGAAGATACCGGCAAAATGCTCATCGGTGATGGCAGCCAGTATCGCTACATCAGGGTGAAAGATAAGGACGACTTCCACGATTGGTACGCGAAGGAGTTATTGGCCGAAGCCTATAAAAACTCGGTAGCCGCTATGAAGCCACAGAAAAACCCGATTAAAGGGCAAACCATTGTTAAATCTATTTCGCCGGTGAAGAGAAGGCCGGGGCTTAAAGATTAGAGACAGGAGACTAGAGATTAGTTAAAAATAAACATATCATAATGACTGTAAAAACCTAATCTCTGATCAACTAATCTCTAACCGCTATCCTTGCTTTGTCCGCAAAAAGAACGTTATTTCGCGTATAACCAATTCGGAGATACCTAATCTCTGATTAACTAGTCTCTAAAATGGACCTCGAATTCAATAAAAACGAAGATATCAACAAACAGCTTGTTTCCGAACTAAAAACCCGGCTCAAAAAAGTGCACGAGGGCGGCGGTGAAAAAGCTGCCGCGAAGCAGAAGGAGAAGGGCAAGATGCTGGCGCATGAGCGGGTGGCTTATTTGATCGACGATGACAAGCCCTGGCTCGAGATAGGCGCTTTTGCGGGCGATGGTATGTATGCAGAGCATGGCGGTTGTCCATCCGGCGGGGTGGTTTGCGGCATTGGTTATATATCGGGCAGGCAGTGCGTTGTTGTTGCCAATGATGCGACCGTAAAGGCCGGCGCCTGGTTTCCTATCACCGCTAAAAAGAACTTGCGGGCGCAGGAGATAGCCATTGAGAACAAGCTTCCGATCATTTATCTGGTTGACTCAGCCGGTGTGTACTTACCGATGCAGGACGAGATATTCCCCGACAAAGAACATTTCGGCCGCATTTTCAGGAATAATGCCATTATGAGCAGCATGGGTATTACACAGATCGCAGCCATTATGGGTTCGTGTGTAGCAGGCGGCGCTTATTTGCCTATTATGAGCGATGAAGCCATGATCGTAGAGGGAACCGGTTCGGTTTTCCTGGCGGGATCATACCTGGTTAAATCGGCCATCGGCGAGGATGTGGATAATGAAACCCTTGGCGGTGCAACTACCCATTGCGAGATATCAGGCGTGACCGATTACAAACAGCCAAACGATAAAGCCTGCCTCGATTCGATAAAAAACATCCTGAGCATGACCGGCGATTTCGCCAAAGCCGGATTTGACCGCGTCAAACCGGCTCCTCCAAAGCTCGACGAAAAAGACATATACGGCATTTTACCCGACGCCAGGGACAAGCCTTATGATATGCGGGAAATTATTCTTCGCCTGCTCGATAATTCGGAGTTTGAGGAATACAAGACCGGCTACGGCCAATCCATCATTTGCGGGTTGGGGCGTGTGGACGGCTGGGCAGTGGGCATAGTGGCCAACCAGCGTAAAGTGCTTAAATCAAAAAAGGGAGAAATGCAGTTTGGCGGGGTCATTTATTCGGATTCGGCCGATAAGGCTACCCGCTTTATTATGAATTGCAACCAAAAGAAGATACCACTGGTGTTTTTGCAGGATGTGACGGGCTTTATGGTTGGCAGCCGCTCGGAGCAGGGCGGTATCATTAAAGACGGTGCAAAAATGGTGAACGCAGTTTCTAATTCGGTTGTGCCCAAAATCACCATCATTATGGGTAATTCGTATGGCGCCGGTAACTATGCCATGTGTGGCAAGGCTTATGACCCAAGGCTGATCTACGCCTGGCCATCAGCAAAAATCGCGGTTATGGGTGGCTCGCAGGCAGCAAAGACACTGCTCCAGATACAGGAATCGTCGATGAAGGCAAAAGGGGAGGTGATTGACCAGGAGAAGGAAGAAGAGCTCTTAAAGAAGATAACTGACCGTTATAATTCGCAAACGACGCCTTACTACGCCGCTGCCCGCCTTTGGGTGGATGGTATCATCGACCCACTGGAAACCCGAAAGGTGATCTCCATGGGTATCGAAGCAGCTAACCACGCGCCGATAGAGAAGGCGTTTAACGTGGGGATAATTCAGACGTAGGTGGAGTCCGGAAGTCCGCGTAAGTCCGAAATAGGTGAGTAATGAATGGTCAATAGTTAATTGGTAATCCGATAAATAAACAACACCCACCATTCACACTCACCGATCAAACACACAAAAGTTACACTATTTAGGGTTTAGAATTTAGGTTTTAGAATTTCGTCTGCGTAATTTCATAAATTCTTTAATACCCCATTTGAATGCACCATCACATTACACGCGAAGTCATAGCCGCTTTGGGCGGTATTTTGTTTATCATTTTTGGCGTCACCCGCCGGCAGGAACGCCTGCGTCTCATCCGCACCGGCGGAAAAACGGAAAGTAATATGTTGTGGGTGTCGCTGGTCGCGGCCGGTACCTGCCTGCTCATATTTGCTGTTGGGCTTTTGATGTACCAGTTGAACCGTGATCCCGGTTGAAAATATTTTCTATCTTTCGTAAATGAAAAAACTGCTACTGCTACTGCCACTGCTACTAACTATCAAGGCAAATGCCCAGGATGCCAAAAAGATTCATTTCAACGCTATCCTGGTCGATACACATAACGATGCCTTATCCAATGAGTTGATAACCGGGGTCGATCTTTCCAAACGGCAAACCATCGGCAACCTCGATTTGGTGCGCGCCAAAGAAGGCGGCCTGGATGTGCAGGTTTTTTCCATCTGGTGCGGCGGCGAGTACGGCACGGGCAGGGCTTTCAAATTTGCTAACCGCGAGATCGATTCGCTCTACGCGCTCATCAAACGCAACCCCGGCAAAATGGTATTGGCACGAAACGCTGCTGAAATAAAGGCTGCCGTGGCGAAGGGCCAGTTTGTGGGTATGATAGGCGTAGAGGGTGGTCACATGATCGAAGATCGGATGGATTACGTTGATGCGCTGGCCAAACGCGGGATGCGCTATCTCACACTTACCTGGAACAACAGCACATCCTGGGCCACCTCGGCTTATGATGAGCGCTTCCATCACGATTCATTAGTAAAAGCAGGTCATCTTGGCTTAACCGATTACGGCAAACAGATCGTACACCGTTTGAACGACCTGGGCGTGATGGTAGATGTTTCCCATGTAGGCGAGCAAACCTTTTATGATGTGCTGGCAACCACCACCAAACCGGTCATAGCCTCACACAGCTGCGTATATAGCCTCGACCCGGTTCAGCGCAACCTTAAGGATGATCAGTTAAAGGCCCTGGCGAAAAATGGGGGGGTGGTATTTTTAAATTTCTACAGTGGTTTTCTCGATAGCACCTATTCGAATAAGGAAACCAAATTTTTACAGGAGCACAGGGCCGAGCTGGACTCGCTCGAAAAAGTGTATCATGATGCCGATTTGGCCAAAATCAGGCTTAATGTAATTCATCAAAAAGAATCGGACCAAATAAGACCGCCGCTAAGCCTGCTTATTAAACATATCGATTACATCGTAAAGCTGATCGGGGTTGATCATGTAGGCATCGGCTCAGATTTCGACGGCGCCGAATCTTATCCGCAGGGAATGGACGATGTAAGCGACTACCCGAAAATAACGGAAGAGTTATTGAAACTGCACTACAGCGATGTGGATATCGATAAAATATTGGGCGGCAATTTCTTGCGTGTATTGAAGGCGAATACGGGCAAATAAGTATTTAATTTATATTTGTACTTGTGGAGCGCAAACAGCAAATAAGGTCATGGTTGAAGGAAATACTGGAAAAGAATCTTCAGGGTATTACTTTCAATGCTTTTATTTTTGGTTCGCAGGCTAACCAGGCGACGTTAACCCGCTCTGATATCGACGTCGGGATTCAGTCCGATGAATGGATAACGCCCTTGCAGCTGTCTAATATTATTGGGGAAATAGAGCAGTTACCGATGTTATATCGGATAGACCTAGTGAATTTTAAAGAGGTCGACGATCAATTCAAAGCCATTGCATTGCAAAATACAGAGAGGCTATGAATTATACGGATTCAAAAATTGCCACTTTAGGACAAGCCCTGAAAACATTTCAAGAAGCTCTTCTTGTTAACCCATCCCGTTTGGAAAAAGACGGAGCCATACAGCGATTTGAATATTGTTTTGATCTGTCCTGGAAATCGTTGAAGCATTTTCTTGAGAAACGAGGCTTGCTTGATCTGAATAGCCCGCGTTCGGTTTTTTCCGCAGCTTATGCCGAGGGCCTCATTGACGACGAAGTGATGTGGTCGATCATAATTTTAAGAAGAAATGCGTCGGTGCATACCTATAACCAGGCATTAGCAGATAGTTTGTTTGCCGAGTTACCTATGTATTACGGTGCCATGTACAATTTATTGCTGAAGCTGAAGGCATAAACCTTCAATGTATGTCAATATGGTGACGATTGCCTATTGGCTTAAAGCACCCAAAATCGTAAATTTGCGCTTCATTTTAAATTCTGATGTCACAAGAGAACGAACATGTTAAATGCCTCATCATCGGCTCTGGTCCTGCGGGGTACACAGCTGCTATCTACGCTTCCCGCGCCGATCTGAAACCTGTCTTATATACCGGGCTGCTTGCCGGCGGTCAGCTAACCCAAACTACTGAAGTGGAAAACTATCCCGGTTACCCGGATGGTATCCTCGGCCCGGCGATGATGGATAACTTTGAGCACCAGGCAAGGCGCCTGGGTACTGATATCCGGTTTGGCTATGTAAGCTCGGTCGATTTTTCGAGCCTGCCGCATAAAGTGACTATCGATGAAACAAAAACCATCCTTGCCGATACCGTAATCATTTCGACCGGTGCCTCGGCCAAATGGCTGGGTTTGGAATCGGAGCAAAAATATAACGGTTTTGGCGTTTCGGCTTGTGCTGTTTGTGACGGATTCTTTTTTCGCGGGCACGATGTTGCCATAGTGGGCGCGGGTGATACAGCTGCCGAGGAAGCCACTTACCTGGCCAAGCTTTGCAAAAAAGTGTATATGCTGGTTCGCCGTGGCGAGTTTCGCGCTTCAAAGGCCATGATGCACCGCGTGTTGAATACCCATAATATCGAGGTAATCTATAACACCGAAGCCAAAGAAATAATGGGCGACGGGCAGGTTGTAACCGGTGTGAAGACTTCGAATAACAAAACCGGTGAGGAAAAAATATTGGATGTGACGGGCTTTTTTGTTGCCATTGGCCACCATCCCAATACCGAAATATTTAAGGGCTGGATCGATATGGACGAGAATGGCTATATCGTTACCAAACCGGGCTCCAGCAAAACCAATATTGAAGGCGTGTTTGCCTGCGGCGACGCACAGGACCATATTTACCGCCAGGCAGTAACAGCCGCCGGAACAGGTTGTATGGCAGCTATTGACGCCGAACGGTACCTGGCGGCGCAGGAGCATGTTATCCCTGCTTGATTTGTTCCAAAGTTGCAAGGTTAGAAAGTTGAAATACCAGGTTTTATTTCTTAAAATTTAGAATTTAGCGTTTAGGGTTTAGAATTTAGAATTTC
>Ga0206934_1301_pt1 | contig 10914 bp, 10 predicted proteins | sample Alteio_BWOrgHeat_16_FD_152932 | JGI IMG/M metagenome (GOLD analysis project Ga0206934, IMG submission 152932) | Enriched cells from forest soil in Barre Woods Harvard Forest LTER site, Petersham, Massachusetts, United States -... | ecosystem: Environmental > Terrestrial > Soil > Temperate forest >...
TGAGCTTGCCAGGAAGAATGATGATTTAAGTAATTACTTTTTAATAAAGAAAAATAAGTTACCATTAGCTGACTTCTCAATTGATGTTGTTTGGATTTGCCTTGTTATGGGAGGAATACCTCAAGAGAAATTAACGGCAGTTGTTGCTGAGATCAATCGAGTGCTTACCAGCAATGGCTTAATGGTATTGATAGAAAATACTTCAATAGCATCAGGAAGCAATTTTTGGAGCTGTAGGTCCACAGAGGAATATTTCAAATTGTTTGAATTTATTGATTTAAAAGAAACTGGAAATTATAAAGAATTAGGACATGACATTTCGATAATGATTGGAAGGAAGAGATGAGAGCTCTTTAACAAGGAGCATATTTTTCAAAATTAAACTATGTGGTAAAAAATGAAATTTCAGAAAATATTTTCAATTGTGGGTCACGTTCCATATATAGGCGAGAAAAATGCAAATTTTCTTTATGATTTGATAGTAAAAGAAAAGCTTTCAAATATTCTTGAATTAGGTATAGCCCATGGCACGGCTACATGCTATATGGCTGCTGCATTGCACGAAATTGGCGGCGGAAAAATTACTGCTGTAGATTTACTTGAAGTCAAGGACGAATTTAAGCCATCGGCAGAAGAACAGCTTGAAAAAACGGCACTCACTGAATTTGTTAATATCGTACGTACTCAAACTGGATACACGTGGTTCCTTCACGACGACATCGCTAAAAATACAAGTAATGGCGTATGTAGAGAGGTGTATGATCTGGTAATCATTGATGGGCCTAAAAACTGGACGATTGATGGCGCAGCATTTTTCTTCGCAGATAAATTACTCAAAAAAGATGGATGGATTATTTTTGATGACTATAATTGGACATATGCTTCGGCGAACGGTAGGCGGGACTCAACCGATGGTATAACGCATCGTTCGCTATCGAATGATGAGCAGGAAACACCGCATATACGAGAAGTGTTTGAATTGCTGGTGAAACAACATCCAGGTTATGGAAAATTGTTGTTGTTGGAAGGTCAGGATTGGGCAATGGCAAAAAAAACAAAAGAAAATAAAAAAGATTACACGGTCGCATATAATGTTAATACCAGAGATATCTTATCGAAAGTATTTATGAGATTATATCGGAAACTGAGAGGGCGATAACCTACGAGATGCAACCGACTACTGATGAGAACCATCCACTTTGTCGAGACGTACTTACAACTCACTGAGACATTTGTATATAACTTTATAAAATCTTCCGCTACTTGTGGTGATGTGGCTGTTGTTTCATTTAGTTGGAAGAACCTTGGTAATTTCCCTCTGGATAAAGGTATCAAGATATTTAAACTTCCTGCCGAGATCGTTATCTCTAAAAGAAAGCTTTATCAAATTCCCTGGTTTCTTTTTGATTTGGTTACGGGTAAAAAAAGATGGTATCGACGATTAAACCAGATAATCAAAGAGTTTCGTCCTGATATTGTTCATTGCCATTTTGGAACAGTTGGGGTTGATTTTGCAGGATTCAAGAGATACTACAAAAGTAAAATCCCGTTTATTACGAGTTTTTACGGTTATGATGCGAGCGAATTGCCTAAGCGCGATCTGAAATATAAAGATAAGTTGGAGAGAATCTGGGAGGATGCAACTTATATTTTGTCCGAAGGCCCCCAGATGAATAAGAAGCTTGAAAACCTTGGAGCGCCTTCCTATAAATTGAGATTATCCCCGATAGTAGTTGACAGCAGGAATTACCCGAGAAAGATGAGCTACAGAAGAAGTGGACAACTTAAGTTTCTCTTGATCGGAAGGTTTGTTGAAAAGAAGGGGTTTCACTTATTTCTTGAGTCTGTTGGAAGAATCAAGGATGAGATTGGAGATTTTTCGATACAAATGATTGGAGGCGGAATAATGAAACCAGTTTACCTTTCGATTATCAAGAAATTTAATTTAGAAGAGCATACTGATTTTTTGGGACCAAAATCATTACAGGAATGTATCCAATATATGTTGGATGCCGATGTAATGATTCACCCATCAGTTACATCTCAAAGTGGTGACTCTGAGGGAGGAGCTCCAACGATTCTTATAGAAGCTCAATTAATAGGTTTGCCTGTGATAAGTTCAGCGCATGCTGATATACCCTTCATTATGGGATACAAGGATTATCTGGCAAAAGAAGGAGATGTGAGTGATCTGATTAGGCTGATACTATTATTTATCAGGGACAGTGATATTATTAATAAAATGGAAGCAGGAAGAAGCCTGGTGATGGAACAGCATGAACTAAACCGCAGTATGCATTATAAAAACATTTTAGCTGAGTTTAATAATTAAGAATGTCCTTTGTCTCTGTAATAATACCCAATTATAATTGCGCAGCTTGGCTACCGCAAACCCTCGAATCATGTATTCAGCAAAAAGAATTTATCAAAGAAATAATAATAATAGATGATTTTTCAACGGACACAAGTTGGGAGATTCTTGTTCATTATGCTGAAAAGCACTCACAGTTCATTAGGATATACAAAAATTTGAGTAAAGGCGGAAATAATGCAAGGAATTTAGGATTCAGCTTTTCAACAGGAGACTACATTCAATGGCTTGATGCGGATGATCAATTGTTGCCTGGCAAATTTTCAGCGCAATTAAACATCTTTAAAATCAACTCATCTGCTGATATTGTATATTCTGATTGGCAATTGAACACATACAGAGACGGAATTGTTCAAAAACGCGAGCTAAAAAAAACAAAAGAGTATCCCGATTTTCTATATGAACTGCTCATTAATAATTGGTCTCCGCCAAGTAATTATCTTCTTAACAGAGGTATTGCATCTAAATTGAACGATTTAAAAGGTTGGAACGAAGCTACACAGGTTGGACAAGATCGAGAGTATTTTACTCTAGGTGCAATTGTTCAAGCAAGGTTTTGCTACGTTTCCGGCGTTTATTCCATCTATAATCGATGGAATAAATTGTCAGTGTCTACCGCTAACCAGGAGCTTCGCTATGCCAGCGTAAGCAACATGCTGAATAGATTCGAAATACTTTTGGAAGAGCAGCAATGGTTGTCTTCAAAGGAGATTAAGAAATATATACAGATTATTGAGACCGAGAAGCTTTATATTGCCAGTTGCGGCTATCCAGTTATTTTTAAAGAAGGATCACCCCGATTTCTTAACGTGAAGTGGTTATTGTACCGGGGAATTAGAACGAGGGCAAGAATGGCTTACCTGATCATAAGGAATGGGGTTCGAAACAATGCCGGAGAATCAAAGGGATTTTTATAATTGATTTAATGAAACGTCAAGTTGCCTATTTCTTAAGCCATCCAATACAATATTTTTCGCCTTTACTTCAGGCAATGGCAAGTGAAATGGATCTCACGGTTTATTATTTGTCCGATGCAAGCGTGCGGGGAAATATTGATAAGGGATTTGGTCGGTCTGTTATTTGGGACACCCCATTGTTGGAGGGTTATAAATTTACCTTTATAAAAAATTATTCCTGGCGTAAATCTCTGAACAATCGATTCGCCGACCTTATAAACCCAGGGGTATTCTCTGCCGTTATTAGCGATAAGGCATCTATTGTAATTGTCAACGGGTGGTCATACTCATCCATAATTTTCGTAATTATTTTTTCAAAAATACGTGGGAAAAAGGTGTGGCTACGAGCTGAGAACCCGCTCAACCAGGAACTGAAGAGAAAAAAATGGATAATCATCCTAAAGAAAATAGTACTTCAGGGCTTTCTGTTTAAATTCATTGACAAGTTTTTATTTATTGGTTTGGAAAATGAGAACTTTTTCAAGTTTTATGGAGCGAAACCAGCTGAGATGATATTTACTCCGTATGCTGTTGACAATCTTCAATTTCAATCGCAACACCAAAGAATTGAATATTCAAAAGTGGATTTGAAGAAAGCTAAAGGCATTTCAGACAATGGCAAAGTGGTTTTGTACGTGGGAAAGTACATAAACAAAAAACGACCTCTCGATCTTCTCAAGGCATTTCAAAATATTAATAACTCAGCCGTGCATTTAATAATGGTAGGGGAGGGAGAATTGCGGGGTGAAATGGAGAAATTCATTGGTGACAATCACTTGAAGAATGTACAATTAACAGGTTTCATTAATCAATCAAAGATCGCAAACTATTATGCGCTTGCCGATGTATTTGTGATGTGCTCAGGGTCAGGAGAGACCTGGGGGTTAGCAGTAAATGAAGCAATGAATTTTCAACTCCCTGTTATAATATCCGAGACTTGCGGAAGCGCATCTGATCTGATTATTAATGGTAAAAATGGTTTTATAGTACCTGAAGGTGATATACCAAAACTTACCGACGCTTTGTCGTTGGTGCTTGATAATGAATCCTTTCGGATACAGGCGGGTAAGGAGTCATTTAAGATAATCGATCGATACTCGATTGATCGCATTGTGTCAAACCTTAAGCAGGCCTTATTAAGTGAATAAATCATCAAATGTGGTCTGGTGCCAGTTGCCAAACGCGGGTTTAGGTAATCAGCTTTTCCCCTTGATGAAAGCTTACGTATTTGCTCACCTTAATAAGCTTCCTGTTGTGGTTACAGGCTATCACCAAATCAAAATTGGCCCTTATTTTAGAAATGAAAGAACGAAAAGGAGGTATAGCAATAGCTTTACTTTTCAGAAAAATATTTTGAGTGCATTTTTCGACATGATCAAAATGAGAAATTTCAAAAGTCAATCATTGGTGCACGACCCTTTAACGGAAATTATATTAGACATACCTGATAACAATCTATATCATTTCAGCAGAATCCCTCATTGGGATGATTACTTTAAAGATTTGAAAAGCCATCGGCCTTTGGTTATTAAATTGTTTTGGGAGATTTTACGAGAACCCATTAAACAACAACTAGCAAAGCTTACATCACCCGTCATCGGAGTGCATATCCGAATGGGCGACTTTAGAAAATTAAGAGCCACAGAAGATTTTAGTAAAGTTGGTACCGTTCGGACTCCTGAAGAGTATTTCATTGATGTAATTCTATCCATAAGAAATATTCATGGAAGTAAATTACCGGTTTCAATTTTTACCGACGGGTTTGAAAATGAAGTAAGAAAAATTTTACAAATTGAAAATGTCAAACTATTTGAAAGTAAAGGTGATATAGTAGATATGCTTCTTCTGAGTAAAAGTAAAATAATCGTTACATCGGCCGGAAGCACTTTTGGATATTGGGCTGGATTTTTATCCGACGCGCCTATAATATTGCATCCTGCTCATATCCATCAATCTCTTCGCGCTAACCTTGGTTCTGATTTTTATGAAGGCCCAGCCGATTCGAATAGCCAGCTTTTGAACTTGCAAATAAAAAGTATTGTACATGCAAGCCCAAAGAATTGAAGCATTAGATGGATTCAGAGCTATTGCAGTACTAGGTGTGTTGTGGGCTCATATTTGGATGTTTCTGGGAAACCCTCCCTACGTTGTATTTAAAATTAACATTGCCTCCTATATTTCATTCTTCGGCACAGGAGTGGATTTATTTTTTGTTATTAGTGGATTTTGTATGTACCTGATGTATATCACCAAGGTTAAAAGCATAACTTTTTCCAACTATCTTCAGTACCTTAAGAAGAGATGGCTCAGAATTGCTCCGGCATTTTATTTTGCAGCGTTTGCCTATGGCATATATCAAGTGGATTTTGTGATATCAAGATTTGATTGGGAATATTGGCTGAAGCTGATCCTTTTCGTGATTAACCTGCAACATGAGAAAACTAAATACGGGCCTCATTTTTGGTCATTGGGCACAGAATGGCATTTTTATCTTTTACTGCCATTAATCGCAGTTGGTGTAGCGAGATTTTTTAAAGTTTCAATTGCAATCATTTTGTCTTTGTGTATAGCATTGAGGCTATTTTTCTGGGTAACCCCTGGCGATGTCTTTAATGTTATAAATTATTCCGTTTTCAACAGACTTATTGAATTTATAATGGGTATGGTAGCAGCAAGACTCTATTTTAGTAATAATAGAGAGTGGTATAAAGCAAGTCATAGAGGTATCTTACTGGGAGTTTTATTGGCCGCGACAGGCAGAATACTTATGTCATCGGGTTTTCATTTGCGAACAGATGCATTGGGAGTTGTAGCGAGAGTTTTTGATCTGCCATTGTTAAGTGCAGGATACGCTATAATCATTCTTAATACATTAAGCTATAAATCCGTTTTAAGGTCCATCCTGGAAACCAAATTCGTTAGTTTGATTGGAAAATATTCATATAGTATGTACTTATGGCATTGGATCATTTCTCTCTATCTTGTTAAAGAATTAAACGATTTACTCAGTGTTCCTGCCTTCCTTAAGGTCAATATCCTCTTTGTAATATCTTTGATTGTATTGTTGCCAATCTCACTAACATCGTACATCTTGTTCGAGAGATTCTATTTTCTGAAAAAGAGAGATGAACGAGGCCCGATTGGCGAGAAAGAAAATAGTATTTGAAATCAGCTTTAATCGTAAAAGAAATATCTGATATAACTCAAGATTAGCTTAATGTATAAATTTTTAATTTCTATGAACTATGGATAAAAGGCTTGTCAACAAATATTGTCGAAAGTTTGGGTTTGAAGTTCATGGAGCCGGATACATTCAATCTGTTGCTAAGCAATCCTTTAAAGAGGACGCATTTATCGTGCAGCGTGATCAATTAAATGGACAGGTAAAAACTATATTTGACTTAGGCGCAAATCGTGGTGATACAGTAGCCAGGTATTTGCAGCTATTTCCATCGGCAATGATTTACGCATTTGAGCCATTCATTGAGTCTTTTAAAATACTGAATGAAAGATTCAAAGAGAACCCTCGTGTAACCTGTCATGCATTAGCGATTTCAAATCGCGAAGGGGAAAATATATTTTATGTCAATAAAAACGTGGATACCAATTCTCTGCTTAGACCTAAAGAAACTGGCCTGTCGTCTGACCGGCAAGTGGAGAACAAAGATCAGATAAAAGTACAAGCGACAACACTAGGAAAATTTTGTTTGACAAATGGTATATCAACTATTGATATTTTGAAAATGGATATACAAGGTGGAGAATTAGCTGCTTTGCAGGGAGTTGAAAACCTTCTTAAGGATCAAAGAATAAAATTAATTTATACTGAAACTTATTTTATACAACAATATGATCAACAACCATTGTTTCACGATATTTCAAAATTTCTATTTAATTATAACTACGTGCTGAAGGATATTTATTCACCTATTTACGGGAAAGGAAATCTTTCCTGGGCAGATGTGATTTTTGTGTCAAAAATATGAGCTCAATATGATACAGAAATGGATCGCTAATAATTTTCCCTCGCTTGGTAAGTATAAAAGATATATCACAGCGTATCGTGACGGATTAATGCCAGTCAAAGAAACTTATTCACAGCATCAAGAGGATAAATTTTTTTTGACGACTCTAACTAAATATAATCTCAACGGTTCGTTATATGTCGATATAGGTGCAAATCACCCTACAGATATTTCAAATACATATTTGTTGTACCGGAATGGTATGAATGGTATTGTGATCGAACCAAATGCTGAATTGATAAGTCTTTTCCATAAATTCAGAAAAAAAGACACGACTTTAGCAATAGGTTGTAGCAATGTAGCTTCCATATTAAAATTTAATATTTCTAAAACGCCTGTAATTAGCTCTTTTTCCAGTTCACGTGATGTAAACGTGTATAAATCCATTTATGTACCGGTGCTTCCGCTGGATAGCGCACTGAATACTTTTCAATTCTCATACATCAACCTGCTGAGTATTGATGTTGAAGGATTAACTACTCAGGTCTTGCAGGGTGCGGCAAGTACTTTGAAGAGAACTTTACTTATATGCCTAGAGTCCGATTCAGTTGATGAAAAAAAGGAACATGAGGCAATATTAGGAGATACCTTTGTGCTAGTTGCAGAATTCGGTTGTAATGCAATTTATATGAATAAGTATATTTCCAGCCTTCATAAAATCACAGTTTAAGACTTAGATGCGGATTTTAATTGTAGGCACCGGCCAGGTATATTCAATCGAGCACCACTATATCAAACACTTGTTTGGTGCAGGTGCTGTTGTTTCAACATACTTTGCTTCAAATTTGTTTTACGAATACTACCAAAAGAGCTTAGTCAATAAGATCGTTTTCAGGCTAGGGATATCGACTATCTATAAAACTATTAATATAAAATTTAGAAGAATTGTAGAGTACGAACAGCCGGATGTGATATGGGTATTTAAGGGAATGGAGATACTGCCGGAATCACTTCATTGGGCCAAAAGTCGAAGAATAAAATTAATAAACTATAATCCCGATAACCCATTTATTTTTTCAGGTAGGGGGAGTGGTAATAAGAATGTTACGCAATCTATTCCACTTTATGATTTACATTTTACTTATAATTTGTCTGTTCAAAAGCGATTGGAAAAGGAGTTCAATGTCAAGACATCCATACTCCCTTTTGGTTTTGATATTGATGATTATGTTTATCGTTTGAGTCTGAAGGAGCCTGAGATTTTGAGAACTTGCTTTTTAGGCAACCCCGACCGAGAGCGGACTGCATTTATCAAAGCTATTGCAGACTTGGGAATTGAGATAAGTGTTTATGGACATGACTGGAGAAATTTTTTGGCTCATCCTAAGGTAGAAATTAATGAAGCAGTTTACGGAGACGCTTTATGGGGAGTATTAAGACGATATCGGGTTCAATTAAACCTGATGCGAGTTCACAACCTTGATTCACACAATATGCGAACCTTCGAAGTTCCGGGGATCGGCGGTATAATGGTTGCGCCCGAAACCCCAGAACATGTATCATTTTTTGAGAACGGTAAAGAGGCTTTCTTTTTCAGGAATGCTAACGAATGCGCTCTTATTATTAATGATCTAATTCAATTGCCCGTTGAACGGGCAGATAAGATTCGAAATGATGCCCGTGATCGGTCTATTAAATCAATGTATAGTTATCAAAATCGCGCGAAGCTTGCCTTGGAGATAATCAATAATTTTGTAGCGTGAAAGGAATTGTAATTCTGCATTTTCAGCCGATTGAATTGTATCCACCTATTCAGAATTTACTTCATGAGCTCGAGAAAGCAAATTTGAATAGGCAGATTTTGGTTCTCACCACAGCAACATATGTTAGCGTCAGTACTTTTGGCATAAAATCCAGAAAAATTAAAATCTTAAGACTTGGTATGTCGGGGCACAAACTTATGCCTTTACGGCGATACTGGAACTACCTGTATTTTAACACTGCTTCGCTGCTGTTATTGATTCTATATTGGCCAAATCATATTTTGTATTTTGAGACATTGTCCTCATTCCCGGCTTATTTATTGAAGAGATTCTTTAAGTCGAGTACTAAAATATTTATCCACTATCATGAATACGTGAGTAATGACGAGTATCAGAATGGGATGACATTGACACGCTACTTTCATCGACTAGAAAACTACTTGTATCAGAAATCAGAATGGATTTCGCATACAAATAAATATCGAATGGAGCTTTTTAGGCAGGATAACTGTCAGAAGATATTGTCTCCTACGTTTATATTTCCTAACTACCCGCCAAAAAAATGGTATCGTACGCCTAAGATGATATTAAATTGGCCTCTTAAAATTGTGTATATTGGATCATTGAGTTTGACTACGATGTACTCGAAGGAATTTACGGATTGGGTCATCTCGCAAAACGGTAACGCCCAATTCGATTTGTACAGTTATAACTGTGATGATGATGCGAGAAGATATTTTAAAGCACTAAATTCTAAGTTCGTTAACCTACTTGATGGGTTAGATTATAATCAACTCCCTGCGGTTCTTAATACCTATGATGTAGGAGTTATCTTGTATAAAGGACATATTCCTAATTACATTTTTAATGCGCCAAATAAATTATTTGAATATTTAGCCTGCGGTTTAGATGTTTGGTTTCCCAATGTTATAATTGGAAGCTTAGAATATTGTACTAAAGAGACTTATCCGGAGGTACTATCTTTGGACTTTAATTCGATGGATTCTTGGTTCTTAAAGAAACCCTTGGACAGGAGTAATGTGAAATATTTGCCAACCAATTATTATAGTGAAAACGTAGCGCGGGAGCTTATTGAAAAATTGAACTTATGAAAGGTTAGTTCATTACGGATAGTAAATTTATGATATTAGTTTTTTTTCTTCTTTTTATTTTTTACGCACTCTTTATTTGGAAGGCGGGAAAAGTTTACCCCGTGCTTTATTTGTCTTTGCTAGTCTATTATATACAATATATTTTTTCAGTTTACTTGATGTACAATGTCTATCCTGAGTTGGGTAAGGAGATGACGATCAGCCAGGAAAGGCTTTTTGAATATGCTATCCCCGCGCTGTTTTTTTTGTTTTCGGGTATTTTTATTTTTAATCGTGACTTGAATATTGTGCCCTATTTAAGGGCGATAAACCCAATGGATGCCGCAAGACTCGGCCATTTACTTTTAGCAGTTTCGTTCTTTTTTGATTTTATGTCATTCTTTGTTCCAAGCTTTAGATCCATTGTTTCTTTTACCCACTTTCTTCGCTACGTGGCTGCTATTTGCTATTTATACTCTTCATCACCCCTCAATTATGTTTTTATTGTATTAATTTATCTCGGCTTGACTCGAGATGCATTGTCAGGGGGAGTGTTTATTGATTTTCTGATATGGTGCGTTTTTCTTTTTTTATTTTTAATACATAGGCTGAATTTATCATTCAACAAACGGTTTGCCCTTGTTTTTTTGGCAGTACCATTGATTATTATTATTCAGTCCGTAAAAAATGAATATCGAAAAGTTACATGGGCAGGCAAACGCGAGGCGGGGTTTGGACTTTTTGCTGAGATTTCTCAAAAAAAACTAC
>Ga0206934_1302_pt1 | contig 10896 bp, 8 predicted proteins | sample Alteio_BWOrgHeat_16_FD_152932 | JGI IMG/M metagenome (GOLD analysis project Ga0206934, IMG submission 152932) | Enriched cells from forest soil in Barre Woods Harvard Forest LTER site, Petersham, Massachusetts, United States -... | ecosystem: Environmental > Terrestrial > Soil > Temperate forest > O...
CCTGAAGAGGTCGATCGGTGGTTTGAGTTGATTCGCCAGGAAAATGATGAGCGAAATCGACGAATGCTCGAGGCGATCGCGCGGAGCAAAGAGCAAGAGAAATAATTTTGACTTTAATCACCGCAAATCATCAGAACCCTTCACGCCGAGATTCTCATAAATCTGCCTCGTCGCGTCCGATTTGTTGAGCGTGTAGAAGTGAATGCCGCGGACCTGGTGGTCCAAGAGGTCGCGGCATTGTTCCGTCGCCCAGTGGATGCCGACCTTGGCGACTGCCTGATCGTCGGCGCAGCGGCCGACGGCTCGGAGCAGCGGGGCTGGGAAGCGAGCGCCCAAGGCCAACTCCGCCATGCGGGTCATGCCCGACTTCGACGTGATCGGCATGATGCCGGCGACGATGGGCACACGAATGCCGGCTAGGTCGCAGCGCTCGCGGAAGTCGTAGAAATCTCGATTTTCGAAAAAGAGCTGCGTGCAAATATAGTCGGCGCCGGCATCCACCTTCTGCTTGAGGTAATCCATCTCCTTAATTCGATTCGGAGTGGTCGGATGCCCCTCGGGAAAGCCGGCCACGCCGATCCCGAAGCCCCGCTTATCGGGCGGATTGCTGTGTGAGCGAATAAATCGGACCAAGCCTTCCGCATATTGAAAGGCATCTTTGGAACGGTCGTAGTTGGCCAAGTTGCGAGGCGGATCGCCGCCCAGGGCCATGATGTTTTCAATGCCCGAGGCGGCATAGCGGTCGAGAATCGCCGCTAATTCATCCCGGTTGTGACACACGCAAGTCAAATGCGACACGGCCGTGAGTTTGGTCTGGGCGTGAATGCGAACCACCAGATCATGAGTCTTTTCGCGAGTTGAGCCGCCGGCCCCATAAGTCACCGAGACGAACGACGGCTGCAGCCTTTGCAAATCGGCGATCGTGACAAACAGATCTTCCCAGGCCGCGTCCGTCTTGGGCGGAAAAAATTCGAAGCTGAACGTTGTTCGATGCGCCTGGAAAATGTCTTGAATGTGCATGATGGTCCGCAGTCCGTAGTCCTCAGTCAGTGGTCAGTGGCAGGTACCATTGGTTCGGAGCCGGTCTGCTTTTTGCTACTGACTACGGGCTACTGACTACTCACTCTACCCGGGAAAAGGAACATGGCCAACCCCATTGAGGTCGGCCATGTTCTGGTGAAAGTAAAAAATCGAGCTTTAATTCGCGCTTGGGATCACGTGAGTAGGAACCCTTTGCCACTTGGCCTCACGGGCTTTGTTAAAGCATGTCGGGTCAAGAGCCAGGGCTTGCACCGCCCACTGGGTAGCCTCTGACACGCGTCCCTCTTCACACGCTTTCCAATAGTTCTCTAAATAGCGCGATACTTTCAAATTCATCTTGGTCTCCAGGTTTGTTACGCGGGTCTTGATTACGTTGCCGTTCTTAATCGTAAGAATCTCCTCGGATTCGTATCCCTGGGGGCGAAGCAACGTTAGATGCTGCTCGGCCAATTGGGCATAGCGACTGCCGGGGCAAAGCTTCTGGACCATCTCGTAGTAATATTGGGCCGGTCCGGCTTGGCCTGCTCGATGATAAAACTCGGCTTGTTTGAGAAGCTTGCGAGCCTGAGCCAGCTTTTCCAGGTTGTCCGAAACCGAAGCCGGGGCTTCAGCAACAGGAGGAGGAGCGTCCTGTTTTTCGTCTTGGCTCATAATCAGCCGAGGCGTGACCATGACCCAGACGTCGGCCGTTTCTTGATGATACGTCACGTTCTTAAACAGGTCGCCGATGTACGGGAGACTGCTGAGAACGGGCACTTCGGATTGGTCGGGAACTTCCGTGGATCGAGTCCAACCCTTGAAAAGAAACGTTTGGCCACAGGGGACGCAAATCTCATGATGGGCCCGCTGAGTGATTATCGACGGCTGCTGGAGGAACATAGTGAAGGGTACGGGTTCACCCTTGGCCCCTCCCTCGAATATGGGAGTGATGAGTGGGGAGGCGTCGTGGTCGCGGCGGCCCCAGCCTGCAGATTAGCAGTCCCCAGAGTGAAAACGGCCGCGAGTGCGAGAGGATAGCATTGATTCATGGCGTGAATTCCCTCAGTTATGAGTAATGTAGGTGATAAGTTTCAGACCGCTGCGTTTTCCCGCCACTCACCACTCACCACTCACCACTCACCAGTAGGTTAGTCAGTGAAAAAACTTTCGCAATCCTCTTTTTGCAATTCGCGAGAATTCCTTACAATGCAAAGGGAGGACCAATGCTCACAAAGGAAACTCTAAATTCGAAAGAGAAAAGAAAAACACGAAAGCACGAAAGTGCGAAAGCACGAAACAAGACCTTAATCTTCTTCGGGCTTTCTTAGTTTCGGATTTTCGTGTTTCTTATCTTAGATGTCTCGGATTTCGAGTTTCGGTTTCGAATTTCGGATTTCAACTATGGCTCCCGTTGTCATCGTCATTCCGCATCAGCTTTCCAAGGCGGACGCCCGCCAGCGAATCGAAAGTCATCTCACCGAGCTTCTCGGACAATACGGCAGCCAGCTCGACCATCTAGACCATCACTGGAACGGGGATACGCTCGATTTCCAAGGCGGCGTCATGGGCATGACGATTTCGGGCAAGCTCCAGGTGGAAGATCAGTCGGTGCGCGTGGAGCTCATGTTGCCTTGGGTGTTAGCCACCTTGGCCCGGACGCTCACACAGACCATCGAGCAGGAGGGCCGCAAGCTGCTGGGGAAGTCATAGTGTCGGCCTGACGGCAATTTCAAACAGGAGGAAAACAGAGAAAACAGAGAAAGAATCCCACTCTGTTTTCTCTGTTTCCTCCTGTTCGAGTTTCGATGAAAAAAACGAAGACACCACCCGGCGAACGGGAGTCATCAATGAAGAACCTCATCGGGCTGGCACTCGGCGGCTGGCTGTCGCTCCTTACGGTGACGCCGACCTGGGCTCAGACCAAACTCAAGATCGAGAACGTCCAAGCCGCTTTTGGGCCATTCGGTCCCGAGCGAAAAGTTCTCGACATCTATCCTTTTGACAGCTTCTCCTTTCGATTCATCATCGTCGGACTCAAGACCGGGGCCGGCGGGAGAGTGGACACGGCCATTAAGTTGCAATTGAGCGATGCGAGCGGCAAAACTTTCCTGGAAAACTCGTTTCCGTCCAAGGGGATGCTGTACTTGGGTGGAGACTCTTTCCTGGCCTATGCCAACATTGCCATGCAGGAGCAAGTGCCCGAGGGCAAGATCACTCTGAAGATCACTGCGACCGACAATATGTCCAAGGAATCGGCCAGCGTGGAGCGAGAGTTGACCGGCAAAAAGGACGGATTTCACATTGTGAGCTTGGAATTCTTTCACGATCCCGAAGGAAGAGTTCCCGCCTCAACGCATCTTACGGTGGGACAAGTCTTGTATTTCCGAATGCGCGTCATCGGCTTCGACCGGAGCATGGGGAAGATCAATACCCAGCTCGCTTTGCAGACACTGGACGCGGATGGCAAGGAGAATTTGCTCAAGCCGTTGCTTACCGTTTTTCGTCAAGACGACGCCAAAGTCGTGGAAAAGACCACCTTCGTCTTCTTCAATGGAAGCATGGGGATGAATCGAGCCGGCACCTTCACCATGCGGCTCACGGCCACGGACCAAATCGGGCATCAAACCTTTAAAGAAGAAATACCTCTGATCATCAGCGTGCCTTGAATCTTCGCGTATTGCAATCAATTTGCGCAGGCGCCTATAAAGCCCACGGACAGCCGTCCGTGGGCTTCGTGAACAAACTTTTTTCAAGCTGCGCTCGTCTTATCATTGAAGCCCGGCTGTGCCGCCTTTTACAAACTTGTTGCGCGGCGGCGGCCGTGAATTGGTTACATTTCCGATGAGACCTTGAAAATCTTGCCGAGGACATCACGAACGCTCGTCTTGTCCTCGCCAATCACAAGGAGAAATACCATGAATCGCAGTGTTCGCTTTCGTCTAACGGCTCTGCTGGCGCTGATTGGAGGCGCGGTGATGCTCGCCGGGCTTCATGCCACCGAGTCCCCGGATGAGGCCGCGAAAAATGTCACCGACAAGGCGGCCTCTCCCATGCCGACTTGGGCGACCACGGCCGTCAAACCCAAAGCTCTGAGCTTGACGGTCAACAAAGGCTTGGAGTATCTCATCAGCCAGCAGCATGAAAACGGGGGCTGGGGCCAGGGGGGCGGCTGGCGCACCGGTCAAGGCGGTGGCCGCGTTGAGGGCGTCGACGTTCAGGATCCTCCCGATGTCGCCAGCACCTGCATCGCCACGCTGGCTCTCGTCCGAGCCGGCAATACTCCCAAGGAAGGCAAATATGCCAAGAACGTTGCCAAGGCGGTGGACTTCATTTGCGGCCACATCGAAAAGTCCGACAAAAAAACGCTCTTTGTCACCGACGTTCGCGGCACTCAAGTGCAAACGAAGATTGGACCGTATGTCGATACGTTTCTCTCCTCATTGGTTCTGGCCGAAATGAAAGGTCGCATGCCGGATAAGAAGAGTGAGGAGCGCATGATCGCTGCTCTCAACAAGACCATCGGCAAAATTGAAGACAACCTCAAAGAAGACGGCACGTTCGCCGGCAACGACGGCTGGGCGTCCGTGCTTTCACAGGGGCTATGCAGCAAGGGCATTAACCGCGCTCGCCAGGCAGGCGCGAAGGTGAGTGATGAAACTTTGGCGCGATCCGAAAAGCAGGCGACCTTGGGTCTCGATAGGAAATCGGGCGAATTTGGAGCGGCGGCGGGCCTGGGAGCTTCGGCGCCCAGTGACGCCGGCGTCAGCATTTACAACAGCACGGCCAAAGGCGGCGCCCTGCAAGAAGCGGTCAACACCAACTTTGCCAGGAAGAGCGAAGCCAAGCGAGTCCTGGCCGATGCCAAGGCCAATAAGGATGAAAAGGCCAAAGCTCAAAAGGACCTGGATCACTTTGTCCAAATCGAAGAGGCCAACCAGTCTGCCGTGGCGGGACTCGTGAAGAAGCTGGATGACAAACAGTTCATCGCCGGCTTCGGCTCCAACGGCGGTGAGGAGTTCCTGAGTTACATGAACATCAGCGAGACGCTTCTGGCCAAGGGCGGCGAGGAATGGCAGAAATGGGACAAGCAGGTGACGGAAAACCTCGAGCGGATTCAGAACAAGGATGGCAGCTGGGCCGGCCATCATTGCATCACCGGCCGAACTTTCTGCACCGCCGGCGCCCTGCTCGTGCTCATGGCCGACCGCGCCCCGGTGCCCGTGGCGGCGAAGATTAAGAAGTAGTGGCTTAGTCTAATTTGCAATTTGCAATTTGCAATTTGCAATTGGTTTGGTTCTCAGGAGGAATTGCAAAATGCAAATTGCAAAATGCAAATTGCAAATTGGTCCCCAATGGGTCTTTTTCGTTCTCCTGGTGATTTCCGGACTTCTCCCCGGCTGCGCCAAGGTTCGTTCGGATTCACCTCCGAAGAGCGAAGCGGTTTTGCAAGAGGAGCGCTGGGACGGTGCCTTGGCTGCGGCCGCGCAATTTCTCATCGATCACCAAGATGCCGATGGCGCTTGGCGATCGGATACCTACGGCGTATTCAAGGACGGACCTTCTTTGACGCCGCTTGTTCTCGAAACCCTGCTCGGCCTCCCCAGCATGGAGCGGACGAAAATCGCCTGTCGCAAGGGAGCGGAATATCTGGCTGGCCTGGTTGGTGCGGATGGAACCGTCGACGAGGGACCGCGAGGCTTGAACTACCCGGTGTACACGGCCGCGTATTCCGTGCGTGCCTTGAGCTCATCGCGAATAATCGATCTCGGCGATTTTCGCGATGCACGCAACGCGTGGCTGCGATACTTGCGACAACGGCAATTGGCCGAAGATCTGGGTTGGCAGGCGTCAGACAAGCAATATGGCGGCTGGGGTTATTCCAGTCAGGTTCCACGCAAGCCGCGAGTCGGCGAGCCGACGCCGCCTTTGACCGAATCGAATCTCTCGGCCACGATTTGCGCATTGGAAGCTTTGCAAGCCGCCGGCTGCTCAGCCGATGATCCGGCCTTCAGGCAAGCACTGATCTTTGTTCAGCGATGTCAGAATTTCACCGAGAATGTCAGCCAACAGGATCCGGCCTTCGATGATGGTGGATTCTTTTTCATCTACGACGATCCCGTCCGGAATAAGGCCGGACTGGCCGGGAAAGATCGCAAGGGCCGGGAACGTTTTGCTTCTTATGGAAGCGCTACAGCCGACGGACTTCGCGCCTTGCTCGTCTGTGGATTGCCGAGCGACCATCCACGCGTCCGGGCCGCATGGTCTTGGCTTGAAACCCATTTCGATCTCTCATTTCATCCGGGCAAGTATGCGACCGACCGTGAAATGAATCGGCAAGCGGTTTATTTTTATTATTCCTTGTCCTTGGCTAAAGCGCTCCAGACTTTGGCGGCGATGAACGTGGCTACGCGTACTCAGAGGTTGCATTGGCCAAAAGAATTGACCGAAGAGATGGTTAGGCTACAGTCCCCGGATGGCTCCTGGACGAACAAGGTCGTGTTGGTTCGGGAGGATGATCCGTTGGTCGCGACTTGCTTTGCAGTGCAGGCGATAAACGTTTGCCGCTCGGTTCCAGTTGAGCATCCGTATCTCGACTGATCTTCTGCGTAGCCGCCTCTAGGTGAGGGGCGAGATGCGAGTGGCCGGCCATCCGATTGACAATCGGCTGGCCGTGCCCGTGATCCACTTCAGCCGGCCCGGCATCTACTTTCACCCACTGTGCTCCGACTTTTGGATCCAAGAGCGTCGGAAGCATGTCCATCAGGGCGTGGCGATAGGTCGGGAAAGGCTCGCGCTCCGCCGGAGGATTTGACGGAATCAAATCGTCGACGAATTGGGGCAGGACCTCATATGGCAAACGCGCATACTTGTGATGCACGCCGTGATATGGCTCGTTGAAAAGAGTGAACGACAGGAAACGGCCGAGCAGTCCCGGGTCAACTACGCTGCGGGTCGAACTCAGCACCGTCGAGCCATTCAAGCCCATGTGCTCGATGTATTTTCGCAGGCTCTGCATGGAACCAGCCAACGTGGCGGGAATCACATACATCATCAACAGGTACGAATACCAGCCCTCGTAAGCCACCAATGCTAAGATAAAGCCCCACGCCGCGGCCATCAGGCCCAGTTCAATCCAGATACGCCGGCGGCGATTGCGATTCTGGATTATCGAGCCCGGGCGAACAAAAGCCCGCAAAAATAGCAGCGGTGTGTATACCAGGCCCAGGAACAACTCCGCCATCGCCGCCAAGAACCGAAACCAGCGCGGCTTATCGGTCTTGACGAACGGCCATAGCTCCTCGTCCCGCTCGGTGCCCAAATAGGAATGGTGCGAATGATGGGCGGCTCGGTATAGAGAAAAGCCCATGAAGCTGAGTATGCCTATAAATACTCCCAGCGCATCGTTGAGCCTATGATTCGGGCACAGTGAGCCGTGGGCCGCTTCATGAAATGCAAGCAAATGGCCGTGCATCAAGTGGGCCATACCCAGCACCGCGAGTATCGTCAGCCACCATGCGCCGGCAATCATGGACCAAACGACCACTCCTTGCAATAAACAAAAGGCCAGAAAAAAGCCCAGCAAGACAAACACGCTGCTCCAGCGCGGCTCGTGCGACTCGATGAGACGATCTTTCTCGGCATGTGCCATAGGGAGCCTCTCCTCGCGGCGCATGAATCTTTTGAGATTCCGTTCCAGTAATTCAGTAAGTGCAAAAGGCAGGCCAGAGAGGAAGTCAGTGTCGCGAGAATGGTGGAAGGTAAAACTACCTAACCGTCATTAAGTTCGCGACTCATTCCTTTTGCACTTGTCAGATGGGCCATCCTGCCCAGTTCCAGTAAACCTTGATATATCGGTCCCAGGGGAATTAGACAGTCCGGATGAGCATGAGATTCAAGATTTTTTGCGCAGTCTTAGGCAGGACAAGGCGCAAAAAGCTCAGACCTTAACAGAAGAGTTGCTAATAGTGTCTCGGTTTGGGACAAGTAGTGTCTTGGTTTGAGACAAACAAAGAGGGAACAGAGAAAACGGGGCAGAGAATCCCGCTCTGTTTTTTCTGTTCCCTCCTGTTAGAGTTCTTAAGAAAATGAAACTCTAACCTCTAGCCACTAGGCCATTTATCACTGCACCTGGGGCAGCTCGCGTTCCTGATCCAACGCTTTGCGGGCCGCGCCTTGAATCCGCTCGAAAGTGGCATTGATCACGGGCGAAGAAGGCCGGCTTCGAAGCTCCAAGGCGTTCCCTTTTTGGAAGGCGTCGCTCGCCTCGGTCCGTTTTCCCTCCTGCCAATAACTTAGACCGAGATAGTAGAAGAACCTGGCATCATCGGGATAGAACTTAGCCGCGGTGGCAAAATCCTTCTCCGCCGAGGCATAGTCGCCGTTCCAGAAATGGGTCAATCCCGCCGAGTAGTATTTCTCGGCCACCGTGATATCCGGGGGACTGACTTTGGCGGACGTGGAGATGGTTGGCGCGGCTGGTTGCGGCGTATCCCTTGGAGTATCGCGAGGAGCCACTAGTTTCTTCGTCATGTCTTGAATCGTTTCCTCGGCGTCCTTGAGTTTGGCGTTAGCCTCCTTGACTTGGGCATCAGTGTTTTTCTTGTCGGCAAGGAGTTTTTCCACGCCCTGGGCCAGATTGGGCGATTGGTCGTCCAGATACTTTCCTTCCTTAAGAAGAGTGGAGGCGTTCTGGAGCGCGGATTGGGAATCTTCTTTTTCCTTTTCCAGTTTTTTCATGGCCGCCTGAGCGGTCTTGGCCTGCTCGTCCGCCTTTTTCTTGGAATCGAGCAACGATTCAATAGCTTCTGCCAAAGTGCCGCCTTTCGCTTGGATCTTCTCCTGAGCGGCCGCGATGGTCGCTGAAATGGCGTCCTTTTCTTTCAACAGAGTTTCCAGAGCTTGAGCGGGATCTTTTTGCGACTTGAGATACCCGGCCGTCCCCAGTTTTTCGCGAACTTGCCACGACGCTTGCAGCTCATCGCAGAAGCGGCGGAGACCTTCATCGGACTTATCGCCAGCGGCGCGGGCTTTTTGCAGCATCGCGCCCGCATCCTTGTATTTTTGCTCCTGAGCGAGCTTGGCCGCCTCTGCGATCATCGTGATGGCTTCCGCGTTCTTGTTTGCAGGCGGCTTCTCCGCAACGGGCGCGGGGGCCGGCGGAGTTTCCGGTTTCTTCTCGATCGGCTGATTCTCGGGAGCCGGGGCCGGCTTCGGTTCTTTCTCCTCGGCGGGAGCCGGTTTGGTTTCTTTTGTTTCCTCGATCGCGGCCGGCTTGGCCTTGGGCTCTTCTTTGCCGCTCGGCGCGTCATCGTCATCTTGCTGCTTTGCGGCCGGCAAAGGGATTCCTATCTGCTTGAGCGAGCCGGGAATCTGAGCCTGAGCCTTCTTTTCAGTTCCTAATCCCACCGTGTCGCGCAGCGAGCCGCGAAGACCATCCAACGGTCCAAATATCCAGAGCAGACTGGCCACCAGAAGCCCCGCTACGCAGGCGATCAACAAGCCCGCTCCGCCCCCGCGTTTCCGGCGTGACGGCGGAGGCTCGGCGACGGCGACCGCGGAATCCTCTCTCGCCGTGACGACGGAGGAGTCGGAATCGGCCGCCTTGCCCGCCTCCTCGTCCAAATTGACTTCTACCGACGAGCCCAAATCCACCATGGAAGCCTCGTGACCGCGTTCTTGAGTGGAGGCGCCCATCTCCAGCTCATTGGAGTAACTTTGGCTGGAGCCGGCGTCCGATCCAGGGCCGCCCAGCAGAAGCGATGAGCTCGGACTGTCGTCGTCTTCCTTCTCATCCAAGTTGATTTCGATCGAAGAGCCGGCTCTCTGCACAGACGACCCCGCCTTCTTTTTCCGATCTAGCTCCACCGACGAGCCGCTCTTCTGTTCCTCCAAGTTGATTTCGACCGAGGAGCCTTCTTTTTTCTTTCGCACTAACTCTTCCGAGGAGCCGCTTTTTTTCTGCAAGTCATCGGATGACCCGCTTGATTTTTCATCCAGATTGATTTCGACCGAGGATCCTTCCTTTGGCTTCCGCACTAACTCTTCCGATGCCCCGCTTTTTTTCCGCAAGTCATCAGACGACCCGCTGGGCTTTTCTCCCAGACTGATTTCGAGCGAGGAGCCTTCCTTTTTCTTTAAGTCGTCGGACGAGCCGCTCTTTTTTTCATCCAGAATGATTTCCTCGGACGACCCGCCGGGCGAGCTTTTGGCTTTTTCACGCGAGGCGATCATGGTCTCGGGCGCGGACGGGCGGCCCGGCTTCGATGGCTGCCCGCCCAGATCGGCTTCATCCGAGGGCAGGCCGTGCAATTTGGTTTCTCGACCTTTGGGCGCGAGCTGGGTCTTCTTCTTGATCGGCTGGCCGGGAGGGCTTCCCTTGTCGGGCAATATCTCGATGGCGCTGTCTTCCGGAGAGCCACCCGGCATGGTGATCACATCGCCGCGCCGCTCGTTGGTCGAACTCGACGGATCCCCTTCCCAGCTATCGGTGGCATTCGGATCGTGAAGTCGAATCACGCTCGAATCCTCGGCGCGCCGTTTCTCGCAATGCGGACATGCCTTCAAATGATCGGGGTACGTTTGATGGCAAACGGTGCAGGTCTTGGCCATGATGCCTCTCCGGTTGATAATGAACGGGTATTGGAACGCGGCGTCGAAAGCCTGGGGTCAGTGGAAACACCAACCCATCACGGAAACTGTCGATTCGCGTCCCGTGTCTCGCTGGGCGACTGGGCGACAACGATTTCAGCCCGTCGTTATTGGCTATCCATTTTGACGGACGGGAAGGCGGGACGCAATCGTTTTCTCGAAAATACCGCTTTTTCCGGTCCGCCGGACCTCCAGACCGATGCTATCCTTTATCGTCGACGCCCTCGA
>Ga0206934_1151_pt2 | contig 10886 bp, 11 predicted proteins | sample Alteio_BWOrgHeat_16_FD_152932 | JGI IMG/M metagenome (GOLD analysis project Ga0206934, IMG submission 152932) | Enriched cells from forest soil in Barre Woods Harvard Forest LTER site, Petersham, Massachusetts, United States -... | ecosystem: Environmental > Terrestrial > Soil > Temperate forest >...
CTGGATCGCGATGTTCGTGGCAATTGGCCGGGCGTGTCGCATGGCTTTTGGAAAACACCGGAGCGCGCTGTTGATTCCGTTTCTCTGGATCGGCTTCGAGTATTTTCGAAGTGAACTTTATTACCTGCGTTTCTCCTGGCTCAACGCGGGTTATGTCTTTGCTCACGATTTGAGCTGGTTGCCGATGAAATATATCGGCGTGTACGGCTTTGGCTTTGTGATCATGGCCGTCATCAGCGCGGTGGAACTATTGAAGCCAAAATCACGGGCGTTTATGCTGGGTTCGGCCTTGATTGTCCTGGCCGTGCTAAACAACCTGCCGTCGCGAGGAATCGCCGGAATCGTTCCGCGAGCGAAACTGGAAGTTGCGGGGGTGCAGATGGAGTTTCCTTCGCAAACGGAGGTTCTTTTCAATCTGAAGGCGCTGCTCAAGGAGCATCCCGAGGCGCAGCTCGTGGTTTTGAGCGAATACACGATTGACGGGCCGGTGCCGGAGTATCTCAAGGCGTGGTGCCGTCAGAACGGGCGCTATTTGGTGGTCGGCGCGAAAGACCCGGCGCCGAATTCAAACTTCTACGACACGGCGTTTGTGGTTGCGCCCTCGGGCGAGATTGTGTTCCGGCAGGGCAAATCGGTTCCGGTGCAATTTTTCAAGGACGGCCTGCCGGCGCAGGAGCAGCAATTATGGGATTCACCGTGGGGGAAGCTGGGCTTCTGCATCTGCTACGATCTGAGCTACAGCCGGGTGACGGACAATTTGATCAGGATGGGGGCGGAGGCAATCATTGTGCCGACGATGGATGTGGTGGATTGGGGTCCCCACCAGCATGAAATGCATGCGCGGGTGGCGCCGGTGCGGGCGGCGGAATATGGCGTGCCGATTTTCCGCGTAGGGAGTTCGGGCATTTCCCAGTATGTGGATCGCACAGGAAAAACTATCGCCACGGCTCCGATGCCAGGCGATGGCGCGATGATATCGGGTTCCCTGAAATTGAACGGCCCAGGCAGCCTGCCGGTGGACCGGTATATCGCGCCGGTGTCGGTATGGGTGACGGGAGGATTGATGGTGTGGCTGGCGGTGATGCAGGTGCGAACCAGAATCAGAGCGAAAGCGAAAATGGAAAATTGACAAAGCGCGGAGTGTGTTGGATGATGCTGGTGTTGGTAAGGAGCCTTCCTTTCGCACAGGCTCTGAGGAGGAAACAATTTGACCACAAAGATCGCAAAGAACCCAAAGATAATGACGGCCATAATGACATTTTTGATTTTTGATTTGCGATTTTTGATCGGAAATCGGCCCTGCCGACGGTCGCAGACCGCCGCCACAGCCGGGCGCGAGGGTGATTTTATGCGGCAAGAAAATAGAATACGCGGCAATACGCGGCAAGGAATTGGGCTGTCGTCCGCGTATTGCCGGGTATTGCCGGGTATTGCCGCGTAACGGGACCTGGGGAAATTCGGAGACTTCGGCGAACTCAATCGAGCCGTGCGGAGTGCGGAACGGGAAGAGGCTTCGTGGTCGGCGAGGGCGCCAACCACAGCACGCGAGGACGCGTGCGCTCCCCAATCCACCTGCGGCGGTCGTACCGCTTGGTACCGCCTGGTACCGGATAAAATTTTTTGCAGGCGGAGCCTGCACCCTCCTCGGGACAGGAAAAGTCGGGGCGTCGACGCAGCAACGCCTTACCAGGCGTGTCGAAGAACGCTCGTACAAGTGTTTGATTTTCCGCTGGTTAACGCCAGTTTTGACGATTTTGCCCCCATTTCTCAGCCACAAGGGTTTGATTTCTCGCCGGTTACACGAAATCCACGGGAAAAATTCTCAGGCAACGAAATCGGATTGTTTCACGCGAAGAACGCGAAGGGACGCGAAGGAAGGCGGGGAGAGTGAACCGCCAAGACACGAAGCAGGCGGAGCCTGCACCAAGTATGAAGAAAACGTCTGGGCCGCTTGGGGCCGCTTGGGGCCGCTTCCGGAAAGGTCGATTGTTGAGAGTTGATAGTCAGGGGATCGAACTGACGCCCGCCATGCCGAGGACGAGATGCACCAGCCGGCGGAGGGTTTTTGACATTCACCCGGCCAATGGGTTAGCATCGGGACATGGAATCGCTCCACGCACCGTGGCGGATAGAGTACATCCTCGCGCCAAAACCGGCGGCGTCGGATTCGTCCATCTTTACGGAGATGGCGCAGGGCAGCGACGACGTGGCGAACCTGATTGTGGCGCGGGACAGGACGTGTTTCGCGGTGCTGAACAAGTATCCCTACACAGGCGGCCATCTGATGGTGGTGCCGTACAAGCAAACGCCGGACCTGCACGGGCTGACGGACGAGGAGCTGGGCGATTTGATGAAGCTGACGCGGCGCTGCCAGGACGCGCTCACGGCGGTAATGCAGCCGCAGGGCTTCAACATCGGCATCAACCTGGGCAAGGTGGCGGGCGCGGGCATCGAGCCGCATTTGCACGTCCACATCGTGCCACGCTGGCAGGGCGATGCCAATTTCATGCCGGTGATCGCGAGCACGACGGTGCTGCCGGAGGCGTTGACGGAACTGGCGGCCAAGCTGCGAGCGGCGATGGCGCGTTGAGACGCCGGAATTTTTGAAACCACATCATGCCCACTGAAACCCTGCATTTCGACAGCGCGCGCCTGGCGCAGCAATTGTTCAACAGCGACATCCGCAACCTGCAAACGCTGGAGGCGGAGCTGGGCGTCAAGGCCACGACGCGCGAGGGCTGGATCAAACTGGAGGGCAGCGCGGAGTCGGTGGAACGGGCGAAGCAGTTGTTTCTGCTGCTGGAAGATTCGGTGAAGGCGGGCACGGCGGTGCGGAACCGGGATTTCGCGCATGCGCTGGGGGTGGTGAAGCAGGAGGGAATTTCGGCGTTGAAGGACATTTTGTCCGAGCGCATCCAGACGTCGCCCAAGAAGCCGAGCGTGACGCCGCGGACGGTGGGACAGAAATCTTATGTGGATGCCATCCGCAATCATGACGTGACGTTCGGCGTCGGGCCGGCGGGCACGGGCAAGACGTATCTGGCGATGGCGATGGCGGTGATGGCGTTGCGGGAGGAAAAGGTAAACCGGATCATCCTGACGCGGCCGGCGGTGGAAGCGGGCGAGGCGCTGGGTTTTTTGCCGGGCGACCTTTACGAAAAGATAACGCCGTATTTGCGGCCGTTGCATGACGCATTGCAGGACATGATGCCGGCGGACGAGATTCAAAAGCAGATGGAGCGAAACGTGATTGAGATCGCGCCGCTGGCCTACATGCGGGGCCGGACGTTGAACAACGCGTTCATCATCCTGGACGAGGCGCAGAATTCGACGATGGAGCAGATGTTCATGTTTTTGACGCGGCTGGGGCTGCATTCGAAGGCGGTGATCACCGGGGACGAAACGCAGATTGACCTGCCGCCGCACAAGCAGTCGGGGCTGGTGGAGGCGCACCGGGCGTTGAGGGGGACGGAGGGGGTGGCGATCGTGGAGTTCACGCGGCGCGACGTGGTGCGGCACCCGCTGGTGCAGCGGATCATCGCCGCCTACGAGGAGCACCGGGGAAAGGCGGGATGAGCGGGGACGTGCGCGTTTTCAACCGTCAGCGCGGGCGGGCGGTGGACACGCGTCTGCTGCGGCGGATGGCGCGGAGTTTGCTCGAAGAAACAATGGGGCTGGAGGAATTTGACCTGGCGATACAACTGGTCGGCGTCCGCGCGATGGCGAAGTTGAATCAATTGCATTTGCACCACAAAGGGCCGACGGATGTCATCACGCTGGATTACGCAGCATTTGGGCCGGAGAGCGGGCTTGCGGGAGAAATCATTGTGTGCGTCGATGTGGCGGCGGAGCAGGCGCGGCGGTTTCGGGTGACGTGGCAGGCGGAACTGACGCGCTATGTCATACATGGAATTCTGCATTTGCGCGGGCATGACGACCAGGACGCGGCGGGACGTCGCCGCATGAAGCGCGAGGAGGGGTGGTTGCTGAAGAAAGTTGGCGGACACTTTCACTTGAGCAAACTGTCGCGCAAAACTAAGGTGAGCGCGTGACGAAAGAGCATCTAGTCGTGCGTTGGCGGCGAAATTTCTTTGCCGGACTGGCCATTTTGCTGCCGGGCGTGGTTTCCGCATGGCTCATCATCTGGCTGTTTTTCACCGTGTCCAAAATCACGGACACGCTGCTGATATTCATACCGAAAACGATCACGCATGAGGATTCCGGGACCGGGCCGGGGTCGGGACCGCTGCACTGGTATTGGAGTTTGGTGGCGTTGTGCGTCGCGGTTTGCCTGATTTGCGTGGTCGGTGTGCTGACGCGCAATTATTTCGGCCAGAAATTTCTCGACTGGATTGACGCCTCGCTGCTGCGCGTGCCGCTGTTCAACAAGATTTACGGAACGACAAAGCAGGTCAACGATGCGTTTGCGTCCGGGAACAAAACGTCCTTCAAAACGGTGGTGATGATTGAATATCCGCGCGCGGGGATGCATTCGGTGGGCTTTCTCACGAGCGAAGTTCACAAGGACATCGAGTGCAAGATGCAGCAGAAGGTGGTGTGCGTGTTCATCCCCACCACGCCGAATCCCACGTCGGGATTTCTGGTGCTGGTGCCGGAAAATGAGGTCATCAAACTGGACATGTCGGTCACGGACGGTTTCAAGTTCATCGTCAGCCTCGGCTCCATCAATCCGGAATCGCCCTCCCCTGCCCTGTCAAAGCCTCCCAACGGCCGCTGACATCGCGCGCCTGCCATGATCGAAACCAGCACCGGCCTGATTCTGCGGACGCGCCCGTTGACCGACACAAGCCTCATCATCCACTGGCTCACCGGGGACCTGGGCCGGCTGGCGACGGTCGCCAAGGGAGCGCGCCGGCCCAAATCGCCCTTCGCCGGAAAGCTCGATTTGTTTTATTTGGCGCGATTCAGCTTTCAACGCAGCCGCCGCTCTGAGCTGCATCAGTTGCGGGAGGTTGACTTGCAGGAAACCCACGCGGCGCTGCGTCGTGACGTGCAGGCGCTCCAGCAGGCGTCCTATTGCGCGGCGCTCGTCGAACAAACCACGGAAACGGAAACGCCCGTGCCGGCGATTTATACGCTGATGACCGGGGTGCTTGAGCAACTCCGCCGCCATGAACCACAGGCGCAGACGGTGCCGGCGTTTGAAATGAAATTGCTCGCCGAACTCGGCCTGCAACCCGACCTGGACAAGGAAAAGTTGAAGCCCGACCTCAAGCAAATCCTGCGGCTTCTTCATGAGGGCGACTGGGCCAAAGTATCCAGGTTAAAATTGTTGCCGGCGCAGATGGTCGCGCTGAACCGGTTCCTGGGCGGGTTCATGGTCTATCACCTGGGAAAAGTACCGGCGGGCCGTGACCGCGCGATGGGATGAGGAGCGGATGGCTAAACCGCCCTCAAGCGGCCGCGTTTTCCGGCACGCGCTCCGGCTCGACCCATTTCCCGTGCTCGCGGATCAAATCGACGAGCCGTTCCACCGCCTCACCTTCAGGAATGTTGAACTTGATGGCCTGCTTGCCGACATACAAATTTATTTTGCCGGGCGCGCCGCCCACGTAGCCGAAATCAGCGTCCGCCATTTCGCCGGGGCCGTTCACGATGCAACCCATGATGGCAATCTTCACGCCCTTCAAATGGTCCGTCCGCGCCTTGATGCGCGCCGTGACGGTTTGCAAATTGAACAGCGTCCGGCCACACGACGGGCACGCCACGTAATCCGTCTTGAACGAGCGGCAGCCCGCCGCCTGCAATATATTATACGCCAGCCGCAGGGATTGCCCGCCGCCAGCCTCACCGCGGACGAGAATCGCATCGCCAATCCCGTCCGCCAGGAGCGAGCCCATCACCACCGACGCGCGCAGCAGCGCAATCTTCGGCTCCAAAGGCGCCGCTTCAAATTGCGTGCAATCTTTCAGCAAAATGGGATTGTTGCGTCCCAGCCGCTTCAACTTCGCCGCCAGCAACCGAAACGCGGTGATGGCCGGCAACGCCGTGCCATCCTTCACAGTCACCAATTGCGTGTCGCAGTTGATGTCGAAATCGCCGGTCGGATCCACTTCAAAAATATTCAGCTCCTCATAAACGCCCTCGGGCTTGACGTCATCGCGGGGCCGAATTTTGGGAGCGACCTTGTCCCACGCGGCCTGAGTCACAATCACGCGCACCGTTTGCTCGCCGCCGCATTTGACGCCGCCGTCGAGTTCAATTTCCGGCGTCTCGCGGCGTTCAAAATGGAACGGATCAAAGGACAAATTTGCATTCTCAATTTTAATCTTTGAATTGGAAAGTGGCGGAATCTGCGCCAGCAAATCTCGGCACACGGCAATTTCATTCGGCGAATCTTCGGTCAGCGAGACGCGGATGGTGTCGCCCAGACCGTCGCAGAGCAGCGAGCCAATGCCGATGGCGCTCTTGATGCGCCCGTCCTCGCCCTCGCCGGCCTCGGTCACGCCAAGATGCAGCGGATAATTCCAGTCCGGCCCCAGTTCGGCCAGACGTGCGGCCAGCAGCCGGTAACATTCAATCATCACCTTCGGGTTGCTGGACTTCATCGAGAACTTGAAATTGTGAAAATCCAGCGAGCGGGCGATGCGCGCAAATTCCAGCGCGCTTTCCACCATGCCCAGCGGCGTGTCGCCAAAACGGTTCATGATGCGGTCGCTAAGCGAGCCGTGGTTCGTGCCGATGCGCAGTGCCCGGCCAAGTTCCTTGCAGAGCTTCACTAGCGGGGCGAACTTTTCCTCGATGCGCTTCAACTCGGCCGCGTACTGTTCATCGGTGTATTCCTTGACGGCAAACTTCTTCGAGTCCGCATAGTTGCCGGGATTGACGCGCACCATCTCCACCCATTTGGCGGCCTCCATCGCCGCCTCGGGCTTGAAATGAATGTCCGCGACGATGGGCACGTAACATTCGCGGGCGCGCAGTTCGGCAACGATGTTCTTGAGATTCGCGGCGTCCTTCACCGTGGGGGCGGTGATGCGGACAATCTGGCAGCCGGCCGCGACCAGATCGAGCGTTTGCTGCACGCTCGCCTGCGTGTCCATCGTGTCGCAGGTGATCATGGACTGCATCACGACCGGATGTCCGCCGCCGATGACGACACCGCCGTGCGCGGGATCGCCCACCACAACTTCACGCGTCCGGCGTCGTTGATGGAAGAAGGGTGATTCGCAATAGGCCATCATGGCTTGGCGGGGGCGTTGGATGAAGTGTCAGGATTGTTGCCCGGCACTTCCATTTGTATTCCGCTCTTGAACAGCGACCTGAACAACGGGATGCGTTTGATGTCTGCAAATGTCACATAAGCAAAGAAACTGATGAGCAGCACGGCAAAAACTGTGGTCGTGTATTCGACGATGCGCACATTAATGGGCCGGCGGCGAACCCATTCGATCAACGACATCAGGATGTGCCCGCCGTCCAGAACCGGCAACGGCAGCAAATTAATCATGGCCAGATTCACATTCAGCAGGACGAGAAAACTCAGCGCCAGCCGGTAGTCCGAGTTGAACTGGACCGCCAGCATCGTAAAAATCCCCACCGGCCCGGTCAAATCTTTTGGGCCCACGCCGGTTTGCTTGGAATGAAGCAACGCGCCAAAAATGCCGACCATTTTGTTGATGACATCGGTCATCTGTGTCCAAGGCGCCGGTCCGGGCTTCTGCACCTGGTATCTCATCGTCGAACTGGCGGTCACTATTGCGCCGATCATTCCCTTGTGGTTATCGGGATTCAGCGCGGGCGTCACGACCACGTTCAATCTTTCCTTGTTGCGAATGACCATAATCTCGGTCGGCTGCTGCGCCTGGGCCTGAATCATGTCCACAAATCGTTGCTGCCCGTAAACGGGCATCTTGTTGACAGACACTATCTCATCCCCGGCCTTCAACCCGGCGGCCTCCGCCGGCGTGCCGGATTTGATTTCCGCCACCACCGGGTGATCACGCGGATCCAGATTCAAAACCTTCAGGCCGATGGTGTCGCTGACCATCGTGGCCAGGTGATAAGTCGTCGGAACACCGTTGTGCTCAATGACCACGGGAAGGACGTTGGTGCGTGCCAATACCGTGTCCATTTGAACCTCATCCCACGACGAAACTTTGTGGCCGTCCACCTCGACGATCCGGTCGCTTTCCTGGATCCCCATTTTCGCCTCGGGAGATTTCGGATCCACATAACCAATGATGGAAGGATTGATCGCCACGGGCAGTCCGACGAAATAAATCACCGTGGCGATGACAAAGGCAAAAACTATGTTCATGAACGGTCCGGCGAAGGCGACAAGAATCTTCGACCATGGCGAAGGACGCGGCAATTGCTCGGCTGAATCCTTCTGCGCGCCCTCCAGCGCGTCGGCGGTTATCATCTGCGGCAGCTTGACGAAGCCGCCCGCCGGTATCAGCCTCCAGGAATAATCAATTCCATCCTTCGTCCAGCCGAAAATCTTCGGTCCAAACCCAATCGCAAATGCCTCCACCTTCAGCCCCCGGCGTCGCGCCATCCAAAAATGGCCAAATTCGTGCACGAAAACCGCCGCTCCAAACGCCAGAACGACAGCCACGACGACGTAGATGTCTCTAAACACGTGATTCATGAATAATAATACTGGTTCAATCTTGCTGCGAAGAGTCTAGCCCCAGACCAGACCGGTTGCAACCGGCGAAGCAATACCAAACTGGGATACCCCCTCCCCCATGTATTTTAGCCCGAAATAACCTGAAATAAGCCGAAATAGCCCGAAAATCAGGGAGTAATCGCGCATCCTTCCCAAGTCTCGTGACTTTTCTCGACGTCGTAAATTTCGCCGCTTGTGTTGGCTCATAAATGCCGTCCGTCTTGCAAATCATCATTTGGAACATCATTGGTTTCAAAGGCATCTTCGCACCCGCAATCACACTGCAATTCAAATAACCCGCCATTTCTCTACAACCGGCGAGAAACCAAATACTTATAGCTGAGAAATGGTGCGAAATATGGTGAAAAAATGTGAAAGATGGTGATAACCGGCGAAAAATCAAATGCTTGCAATCACCATGATTGAGTAACCCATCCCTTGGATTCCGGCTGGCCCAAATCCCGTCGGTGGCCGCGCCGCGCTCCTTTGCATGAACCACCACATCGCCCGTGCTGCTCCGCCAAAGGGCGGCATCGAGCGTGCAGTTCATTTTCGGCTCTGGCATCATTTTGATTCCGGCAATCTTCTGGCCTTCCTCCCCCGCGCACTTTGCGCGCCGAAACAGTCCCACATGCCGCTCGGAATGTCAACCAAAAGGACTCCCGCCCCAAATCAACACTTGCGCGTGACCAGAATGCCATCTGCCTCTATGCGCCCGCTTTCCCCGCCTCAGTCCTCGCCCAGGCGTCGGCTTCCAGAATTTGGTCAAGCGTTGCATGCGACACGACGCGGTGCCGCTCCATCGTCCGGCGCACAGTTTCGGTGATTTGCGGGAAGTTAATCCGCTTCTGGATAAACGCTTCAACGGCGACTTCATTCGCCGCATTCAACACCGCCGGAAGTGTGCCGCCTTCCTCGCCCGCGCGTCGCGCCAGGCCCAGCGCGGGAAACCGTTCCTCATCCGGCTCTTCAAAAGTCAGGCTGCCCAGTTTCGTGAGGTTCGTTTGCACCCGCTCGCTGCGTGCCCGTTCGGGATAAGTCAACGCGTACTGGATGGGCAGGCACATGTCCGGCGTGGAAAGTTGCGCGATAATCGAGCCATCCACGAACTCAACCATCGAATGCACCACGCTTTGCGGATGCACGACGACCTTCACCCGCGCCATTTCGATGTCGAACAACCATCGCGCCTCAATCATTTCCAGGCCCTTGTTGAACAGCGTGGCGGAATCAATCGTGATTTTGCGGCCCATCACCCACGAAGGATGCTTCAAGGCGCACTCGACCGTGATGCCCGCAAACTCCCCCTTCGGCTTGTTCCGAAAAGGCCCGCCCGAGGCCGTCAGCCACAACTGCCGCACCGAGCCCGGCGGTTTGTCTTCCAGGCACTGAAAAATCGCCGAGTGCTCGCTGTCCACCGCCAGCACGCGCACGCCCTGCTTTCGCGCCTCCTCCATCACAATTTCCCCGGCCATGACCAGAATCTCCTTCGACGCGACGGCGATGTCCTTTCCCGCGCGGATGGCCGCGAGCGCGGGTTGCAAACCGGCCGTGCCCACAATCGCGATCAACACGATGTCCGCCGCCGGCAGCGTCGCCATTTTGATCAAACCCTCCGCGCCGCTGTAAACTTCCGTCGCCGTGCCCAGCGCGTCACGGGCGGCTTTTGCTTTTTGTGGGTCACTGATACACACCGCTTCCGGCCGATGCTTGCGGGTTTGTTCCAGAAGGAGGTCGAGATTATTTCCGGCCGCCAGACCGATGAGCCGGATGCGGTCCGGCAAGTCATCGGCGACCTTGATGGTGCTCGTGCCGATGGACCCTGTGCTGCCCAAAAGTACTACCTTCTTCATTTCATGGCCTTGTAAGAACGTGTCGAAGATAAATGTACATCAGTGGGGCATTAAACAGGATGCTGTCCAGCAAGTCCAGCATGCCGCCGATGCCCGGAAAAAACTTTCCCGAATCCTTCACCCCGGCCTCGCGCTTGAACAGCGATTCTATCAAGTCCCCGATGACCGCGGCGCAGCTCAGCACCACGCCGAGAATCACCGCATGCATCGGCGTCAGCGCCGGCATGTGGGCCTGGGCCAGATGGGCGAAGACAAGGCTCGCGCCGGTGGAAACGACGATGGCGCCGGCGAACCCTTCCCAGGTCTTGCCCGGACTGATGCGCGGAATCATCTTGTGCCGGCCGATAAGCGAGCCAACGGCGTACGCTCCGGAATCGCTAAACTTGGTGATGAGGATG
>Ga0206934_1303_pt1 | contig 10876 bp, 4 predicted proteins | sample Alteio_BWOrgHeat_16_FD_152932 | JGI IMG/M metagenome (GOLD analysis project Ga0206934, IMG submission 152932) | Enriched cells from forest soil in Barre Woods Harvard Forest LTER site, Petersham, Massachusetts, United States -... | ecosystem: Environmental > Terrestrial > Soil > Temperate forest > O...
GTGCCCTCACGCAGACAACCGACTTTCAACGTGTAACAATCTGGGGTTGCACTGCGGCGCAAACAGCCGCTTCCAATATCGTCACCGTCACGATCACACCTTCATCCGTGGGCGGCACGCTTAATTCCAGTAACGGAACTACGTTTTGCGGCAGCGGCACGGTCAACCTGAACCTCACAGGCTATACCGGAACGATCCTCGCCTGGTACTATCAGTATAGTGACGGCAGCGGCTACGGCTCTCCTACTTCATTCGGCAGCTCAAGCTCGTCAACAAATTCATTTGCGGTGACTACCAATGGCTCTGCTAACCGCGGCTACCATTTCAATGTGGAGGTACAAAGCGGGTCGTGCACGGCTGTTTACTCCACCATTGAACCAACGACTGTTTACCTGACTACCACCGGCAGCATCAGCCCTGCACTCGTTGAAACCTACGGGCCTACCTCGGCAAACTTTACTGTGTCAGGATATGCAAGTGGGGCAACGTTGCTCTGGCAGCAATCTACCGACGGCGGCACAACCTGGAGTAGCGCTACAGGGCCCAACACTGCTGCTACCTATACCGGCTCAGCAAGTGGTAACTTAACAATTTCTAGTACTACGAAATACAGAGTGCAAGTCACCAACGGATCATGTGTAAATTATACCGCTGTATTGCCGGTGATCATCTCGCCGGTGCCTGCTGTAACTCCTGCCAATCCATTTATTGCTGTAGGGAATACAATCGCTCTCACAGCCAACACCACCACTTATTATTCTTATCAATGGGTAAAGAACGGCACGAACATAACAGGGGCGACAGCGTCTTCGTACACAGCTACCGAGCCTGCGGCTTATACGTTGGTTGTTAAATCGTCTGCCACGGCTGCTTCATACACTGTCGCGTGCAGTGTTTACGCTTTAGGCTACCAGGCTGACAATACTACCAATGCTGTAGTGACTACGGTGATCCGCAAAGCGGGCGTGAGCCCCTCTACCGATTTGTACACTTCGTTAACGTCTGGAAGTTTCAGCCAGTCGGTGCAGTACCTCGACATACAATCGCGGCCAACCCAAACCGTACTCATCGGTCAGAGCCCACTACAACACGATGTAGTGCAGCCGTATAGTTATGACACGCTTGCTCCTACCTCCTACTTGCCTTATGTAGCGAGCACCAAAGATGGCTCGCGCAGAACAACCGCCATCAACAACGGTGGCTACTCCACCAGCGACCAATCGTTATTCTATCAGCAAACCAACACCAAGACGGCTATCAGTACTGCACCTTATGCAAAGACAGTTTATGAAAACAGTCCTGCGGGGCGTGTGTCAGAGCAAGGCGCTCCCGGCACCGACTGGCAGACAGGTACTGGCGGATCGCTTGGGGCTCACACCGTGAAGCCCGTGTTTCATACCAGCAACACTACTTTTGGTGTGCGCACCTGGAGCACCGCTGGCCCTACGGGATACTACAGCGCCAGCACACTTGGTGTAAGCCGCGTGACCGACGAAAACGGCAACCCCGTGATGAGTTACAGCGACAAGCTCGGTCGCACGATATTGAAGCGTGTGAAGACCAGCGGCATGCCCGACACCACTACGTGGCTGGAGACGTATTATGTTTATGACACACGCGGCAACCTCTCAATGCAAATACCTCCTAAAGTTTCAGCCATGCTCAACAGCGGCACTGCGTGGAGCTCTACTATTCAAACACAATGGTGTTTTAATTACACCTACGACGTGCGCAACCGATTGGTGCAAAAGCAAGTGCCCGGCTCAGCGGCAGTCTACTATGTGTATGACCCGCTCGGGAGACTGGTGCTTACACAAGACGGCAACCTGCGTGCGACGAATCAGTGGGCGTTTGTGAAATACGATATCAAAGGAAGAGCCGTGATGTCGGGGCTCTATACCAATGCTACGCAGACAACATTGAGTGGAGTACAGGGAGTTGTGAATGCGTTGTATCCTGATACCTCTACGCCATGGTATGAAGACCGCGGCACTACTTTGCAGGGCTACACCAACCAGAGTTTTCCCACAGCCAATGCCGATGCTTCTGCGCTGACGATTCTCTCGGTAAACTACTTTGACAACTATGACTTTGACTATGATGGCAATGCAGATTACACTTATACTGCACAGAGCCTACCCAAAGAAGGTGCGCAGGGTAATAGCTTCGGGCTGGCGACAGGCAGCAAACGACTTGTGATGAATACGAGCACGTGGCTTTATACGTACCAGTTCTACGACCGCTTCGGGCGTGTGATACAAAGCAGAAGCAACAATCACTTGTCGACCACTGTTGACAACCTCGCCACCATCGTTTACGACTTTGAAGGAAAAGTATTGGAGACGAAAACCTATCACAACGCTGGTGGCACTAACCAGTACACCATCATCCAGAAGAACAAGTACGACTCTGCTGGAAGGCTTTTGCAAGTGTATCACAATGTAAACAGCGCTCCCTCCGACCAACTTGTAGCACAGTATCAGTACAACGAACTCGGCCAGGTAGTAACCAAGCAACTACACAACACCAGCGGCAGCTTCATGCAGAACGTAGACTACCGCTTCAACATCCGAGGATGGCTTAGCTCAATCAACAACGCACAGCTTACCAATGACGGAGGTGTGACCAATAGCGACACCAACGACTACTTCGGAATGGAGTTAACGTACAACAGCAGACAGACCGGCATTAATGATACTAAGAATGGTTCCAATAAATATATCGACAGTGTTAACTACAACGGAAACATTAGCGTGATCAAATGGAAGAACGGAGGCGTAGCCAGCGGTGCAGCAGACCAGCGCAGTTACAAGTACGCTTATGACAAGAGTGATAAGCTTACGGCCGCCACCTTCCAGGCAAATACAGGTAGTGCCTGGTCGAAAGAAAGCAGCACACTTAACGAAACGATGAGCTATGACCACAACGGAAACATACTGAATCTTGTGCGCAACCAGAATCAACGAGGGCTATTGGGCACAACAGTGACCAGCACAGCTCAAGCGATTGATAACCTCGCCTACACTTATGCTACCGGCAACCAGCTTAGCAAGGTAGATGACGCCAGTGCCAACACAGCTGGCTTCGTAGATGGTGCAAACACAACAACCGAATACACTTACAACACGAATGGAAACCTGACTGTCGACAGCAACAAAGGTATCAGCGCGATCACCTATAATGTACTTGGCAAGGCACAGCAAATTACATTCACCAACGGCAACACAGTAGCCTACACCTATGATGCTGCAGGAAACAAATTGACGATGGCTAGCACGGTAAGCGGAACGACTACGACTACAAATTATGTAGGAGGCTTCGTGTACAATACAGTGAGTACTACCAGCACACTGAACTTCTTCTCCTCACCCGAAGGAAGAGTGATTAAGAACAGTGGAGGTGGTTTTGAATACCAGTATGCAATTGCCGATCATCAGGGGAATACAAGGGTATTGTTTACGAGCGCTGCGCAGACTGCACAAAGTGTAAGCGCTGGGTTTGAGTCAGCAAACCAGACAAGTGAGGCAGCTAACTTCTCAAACTATCCCAACAGCTCGCATATTAATGTTGTTCCCACAAACGCACACTCGGGCAGTAACAGTTTGTATTTGAATGGTGGCTTGTCGGGGCAAGTAGGTGTTGCAAAGAGTTACAAAGTTTTCGCTGGTGACCAATTGTCTATACAAGCTTACGCTAAATACAACACGCCCTCTGGCACCTCAAGCAATCTTACCGGCTTTGCCACTGCCTTGCTAGGGGCATTTAGTTTAAGTGTGCCTGCTCCGGGCGAAGTAGGCACACCTGCAGCCGGGCTCAACACCTTTGGAGGATTAGCAGCGGGAGGATTTGGCGATGGCAGCACCGACAACACCGACCCTAAAGTCTTTGCCACAATCGTTATCTTTGATAAGAACTATAACTTCATTGATGTGGCGTACCAGCAGTTGACTTCATCGGGTGTAATGAATGCCAGCTACACTGTGAAAGAAGCGGGCTATGCGTTTATGTACGTGAGCAACGAACAAGCTTACCAAACTGATGTTTATTTTGATGACATCACAATGAGCTACACTCCGAGTAACATTATTCAATCAAATGAATACTATCCGTTCGGCCTCCAAGCAGCGAACAGTTGGACACGCGATAACACTACCAACAACTTCTTAGCGAATGGCGGAACTGAACTCAACACTGTAAGTGCATTGTATGACCTTCCTTATAGAAACTACGATGCTGCTTTAGGAAGATTTCATCAAGTTGATCCAATGGCAGATAAGTTTGGTAGTCACACTCCTTACAATTATTCTTTTGGTAATCCGGTATCATTGAATGATCCTAGTGGGGCATATCCGGGAGAAGATGGTGGATTAACTTTTGGTGCACAATTAGGTGCTCTCACTTATCTTGATGGACGTGGCGGTGGTGGTGTTCGAAGAGGGCAAGCTCCTGATGAGAATCATCCTTTTGGGGGAACAGTGGGAATAGGGTTAGGTGGGTTTATGCCGTATGGTGATGGGCCTCAACAAAGTTTTGGAGAATACTTACAAGGAGAAGCCAATAGCGGTAATGGTGCTGCTGCGGCTTATTTAGCAGCAACGAATCAGGAAGCAACACCACAAAATCAATGGGCTGCTGCTCTTGCAAAGGCACAAGGTTATGATCCTAAAGACCCCGGTTCATATATGCCACTTTGGATGCAGAATGCTTCTCTCGGTTCGTCGGGAAATACAACAATAGATTTTGATGGTTCTAATTGGGATCCTCTGAGTGAACTAGGCGATCCTAACGTCTATGCCTTGATAAGTAATTCATTTAATGAACGAAAAATAGATTACATGTTAGCTGATGGCGTAGGATTTAATGCAACATATTATATACATGGAGGTTACTCAGTGACTAAAAACGGTGATAACTATTATTTCACTGTTGCGGCAGGTGGGTTTACAACTGCATCAAGTTCAGGGGATGTTACATTTAATGGAAGTGCTGTTTTAGTTGCTGACGGCAAAGCTATTAGCGAAACTTCCTTTGTTATCGGAGGGGATGGGTATAACGCTACATACCCAACAGGTTATTCTAATATTGGAGGACTCTCAATACAATTACCTAGTAACGGTATCATCTCCATTAATTTGAATTTCGATTTTGACATTTCGTTTGGCTCTACGGGAGAACGAACTTCATCCACATTAACTATTCCAGTACAAATTAGAACTATTGGATTTCCACGAAATTAAGTCATATGAAGAATATACTAATATTAATGTTATTGCTTTTGACAATCATTTCGTGTCATAAACAAGACAAAAATGTACTCGCTACCGCACATATAACAGATTCTATTGCTTTGAAGTTAAATAGGGATGCTATTAGGCATATGCATAAAATCTCGGCAGTTAATAATGATTCCATAAACAATCTCATATATGATTCATCTTTAACTTTGCTCAATCATGCTATTGAAATAGATAGTCTATTTTTAACTGCCTACATCAACAAAGCTCAAGTATTGCAACGAAAAAAGTTGTATAACGAAGCGTTGGAAGTGTTAAGTAAGGTTCAAAAAATACGACCTGAAATGGCTGAGATTATTATGGGGCAGGGTTTCATTTTGGAGAAAATAGGAAAGCCGCAATTGGCAGAGGAAAAATATAAGCAATCGCTAAGATCATATGAGAAAAGATTAGAATCAGATGGAACAAATGAAGTCAATACTAAGTCTGATATTGCTTTTCTATATATCTTTCTAGAAGACAAAAATAAAGCGATTAACGAAATTCAAAATTTGATTTTGGAGAACCCAAGCAATGAAGTACTGAAAGGCAAGGAGGAAATTATTAGAAACTTTGATCGCGCGAAATTTATCAAGGAGTACTAAACACAAAAAGATAGGCACTGTAAGTAATGCGATACTTTATCTGGTCGGGAGGAAAACAGGATGTAAGTGATTGATGGTATTCGAAAGTATTGATTTGAAATAAAAGCCCGGAGTGATCTGGGTTTTTGCTGGCAAGTCCAAACATGAATAAGTTATTCCACCACCTCAAACAGTTCACAAAGCTACTCCCGCTAATAACAGTCGGCTTAATTGCTTTAGGTTATGCTGACCTATATTTTTTCTATGAACCTTATGACATTATAATCTATCATTATCTTGATTTGTCGGAGATCATTTTCTCATTTGTTAGCCTTCCACATTTATTCTTTGTATTTCCAATCTACATCGCTGGAATTTATTGGTTAAGTTCGTTTATCCCTCGAAAGGTTGATTCGATCGAAGCCATTTGGAAGTCTTTTACAATACTTACTGCCATTTGTACACCATTCTTCATAGGTTCAATTTGGATGATGTATCAGGCGGAAGATGGTTTTTCAATCTGGTTTTTTTTCTACCCAATGATCATTTCATTTGGTGGACTTTTTCTAACAGTAGCTTCGTTCATCTTTCTCAAAATTGACAAACCAACTTTGAAGCAAGCACAACGGTTCATAAAAAGGAACGTAAAAATAGCGGGCATCATGATTATTTTCGTGATTCTAATGGGGGTGTTTCCGATTAAACGCAATCATGATTTCAAAATAATGATGGAGAATAAATCTAATGATCAGTTATATAAATTTAAATATGAGAGCGATAGTATAATTACATCCAATCAATTGCTTTATATAGGCATGACAAACAGATACATCTTTTTTTACGACAAAAAGTCTTCCACCTCCAAAATTTATTCATTAGTGGGCATTAAGCAGATTCTTTTAAATAGAAAATCACCGACACCGATTGAAAAGGTAATTAACTAAACCTCTTCTTAAACTTACCAAATAACCATTTACACAAAGTAGTAATCAACCAAGCGCCAAGCGCGCCAGCAGCACCCAAAATGAAACTGGTATAAAGTGACGAAAACGGAATGGCAAAGATTGAAAATGCTGTCCCGAATAGTATGCTGAATGTGTGTTGCTTCATTACGCTGGTTCTATAATTGTCCAAGCTATCGCATCCGTATCGCTGGCATTAGTTGAGGTAATTGTGAAACTGGTTCCGGCAGTTCTTGCGCTGATATAGTGTGCACCGTGATTGCTACCACCGCCCTGACTTGTTAAATGGACTCTGCTTGAAGCAGTAACTTTTGTTGTGCTTACAACAGCCGTACCTCCTGTAAGGGTCTTAATGCCCGATGTGGCGTTTGTTCCTTCCTTAATGTAAAGACCATTGCCAGCCGTGTTCAACTTGAAATTGGCATTCAAGAACATATTAGTAGAACCAGACCAAAGTAAATTAGCACTACTTGTAACACGACCGTTGGTAGTAGTGTAAACACCTTGACCTGTTGTCATTGCAGCATCAACCAAAGCCAATTCCTTTCTTGCCGCTCCGGTGGTGATTGTACCGTAATATTTATCGGTAAGGAATTCTACTGCCCCGGCAACAGCCGTAGTAAGTAAAGAACCTGATGTAAATTTTAATGGTGCGCTATTGGCTGATGTTGTTCCAGCAGCTAAATGTAAACGTGCGGTTGGCGTGGTTAGACCAATACCTATGTTACCTGTTGTCGTAGGTGTTGAACTTACGGCTGCTGTTGCATAGAGACCAGTGCCATATAATACGTTACCAATGTTTAGCTGTCCAGATGTAGCAGCGACAGGCACGTCACAGTAACTACCGATAACTATACAACTACTGTTTGTAGTAGGTGTTACGCTACCACTTTGGCGACCAAGAAATATATTGTAGTTGCCTGATGTAAGACTAAGACCAGCAGATACACCAATACCAAGATTGGCAATGCCTTTGTTTAATGATGAAAATGCGTTAGTTCCAAAAGCAATATTGCTACCTGTTGTCGTACTTCCGCTAAGGGTATTAAGTACACCACTCCCAATTGCTATATTATGTCCCGCGCTTCTGGTTATGTTTACTAAGGATTGACTACCGATTGCAATTTCCGCGCCTGATGTTCCGGTCAATGCACCTAATGTCTGTGCGCCTATGGCTATGATACTACTTAATGCCGTGTTCAAACTTCCCAATGCACTTACGCCAATTGCCAATGATTGAGAATGTGGAACTCTAATTTCTAACAATGCTGAGTTTGCGCTGTCAAGTACTTTTTGAACGGGCGTTGATAATGTACGACCACTATAAACAGTTGTCGAAATAATAGGGTTGTTACTAAGTGATACCAATTGAAGTTTCGCACCGGATGAACTGTAACTATTGTTAGTCCCTATTTGAAGATTGAAATTTCCAAGTAATACAGTGTTTCCAGTTAGCGTTCCTCCTAACGAGACCTTATTATTAGCGATCACCGTCAACCCATTGGTTGCGCCTGTAATTCCTGAACCACCAAGACCAGCAGTCAATCCGGTTACATAACCTTTATCAACTAATGATCTAATTCCAAAGTTTGCCGCATAGTCGGCGGCATATTGCAACCCCATTGTCGTTGCTCTGTTATCAGTTATTTGTAAAATACCGTTGTCGTTACCATCGGTAAGTGATTCAATATAAACTCGGTCGTTGTCTTTTGTAACTACATCAAACACCCCGAAACGTGAAGAGAAGCCATTGGCTTTAAATCCGGTCGTCGTGTTCGCGAATCCGGCACCTAAAGAAAATATTTCAATACCAAAGTTGGCTGTGGTGTAATCGTTTGCCCCGATGTGTATATAAGTCGGGGTGGTCGTTCCCATCTGAATTTCAAATTGATTTGTATCGCTTACATTTTGCAGGTTGACATCGTTCGTTAGCGAGCCTCCAAGGGTGTAATAACCGTTAGTATCTGGCCCGATCCCGTTGTAAGCATGGTTATCAATTTTTGTCAATGGCTTCCATCTTGATAGTATACCATCATAGATAAATGTAACTGATTGACCTGATTGAATATAAAGTATTGAACTTCCACCGCCTAATGAAAATCTATTTGCAGCATTAGAACTACTGCTTTGATTAGGAATAAGAATATTATTTGAACCAACATTTTCGAGGGTTACGATTCTGCCCTCTGTTCCACCACTCAATCCAGTAATATTTCTCTGTGCATTACTACTAACTCTAATGCGTTGAACAGTGGTTAGACCTGATGGGTTATAATTATTCTGGTTGGCTGCGATTATTGCAGGTGTTGATTTCTTATTGAATAAAAATTGATTATTGAATAGCGTCTTTGCATTAAGGTTTAGATTTCCTGTTGTCCCGGTAAACGTTAAATTGTTGACATTCAAATCAAGCGTTGTATTCCCGGTAAGAGCACCACCCAATTTCGTCTTTGACCCTGTAATAGAAAGACCATTTGTTGCCCCGGTGATGGTTCCTTCGCTGGTTGAGTTTATTGTTATCCCTGATGTATGGTAATCAATGGAGATATTGTTACCTGCCAAAATGTTTTCTTCCTTGATATACGGTGTAAGGTCAATAACCGGAACAGCAGAATAATACTTGTTATCCGCTATCACGTTGAACGTCTTGTTGACAATCTCAGCCGTGTACTTCTTTCCATTATATAATACTGTAAATGGCATTCTTAGATAACGGTAAAACTTCCATAGATTATTGATTCGATCTCCGTGCTGTTCTTCACAAAGAAGTTGTACAGGTATTCACCCGATTGAATTGCCAACGTATTGCAAAAGACCCTGAACGTTCCTAAAGCAGCGTTACTCATGTCAATCTGATTCGTGCTACCCGTGCTTGAGAACAGGAAAACGGTGGAGTTATCAGACTCTGCATACACATTCAAATAACTAAGTGTATATCCTGAGAAGAAATCATAGGGATTTCCGGTTTCATCGAGAACGGTGAACGTTGCATCGAACTTGTCAACCGATTTATTAATTAGGTTGATGTTGATTGCCGGGAAGGTTTTTATCGTATTCATGGTTAACCATAAATACTACCGTTTACCTATTTAATTCCCGTCTACCGTGGTTAAAGTTGTTATCGGGGCTTCAATGGTTATAGTTCCATCATCAATGAATTCTGCCAGTTGAAGTTCAATATTATTATTGAGGACATCGTAATTATACCCAACGATTTCGTAAAGGGTGTCCACAATAAGTGGAACGGAATTAAAATTCACCATCTCGAAAGGTTCGACGTAGATTTTCACGTTCACCCAATCGGTATAACGGTAACGCTTTTTGATTTTTAACAACGAATAGATGTAACTGTGAGGTTCGCCAGCTTCTGGACTGCTGAATGAAATAATGCGAATGTTGTTCAATCTCAAATTCAAATCGGTTTGCCCATCGGAACGTTGAAATCCAACACCGATGAACGCATTATTTTTGGTGGTGGTAAAGGTGAATGATTTGGTTTGCTGTCCGAATCCTGAAATAGCACATGCGGCAACACCCAAACTCGTAATCGTATAACCAGTACCGTTAAACACGTAAGAATACACGGTCATATTTACGTTAGGGTTGGCACTTACAAATGCGCTGGCGTTCTCGCAGGTTACTTGTATAGCGTAGGTACCAGCAGCAAATCCGAACTGACCTAAAACGGTTGTGTAATTCAATCCCGTACCGCTATTGACTGCTGATGGCGGTGACACGGCGAGATTCCAATTCAATCCTGTACCCAACGGGCTGTTAATCGTTGTCCAAGGAATTGAAGTACCTCCAGTAAAATCAAAATTGGCGAATCTTGTTTTCGCTCCTGCGGCATCCCATGTGCTCCATCCAGAAGTATTGGTCAGGCCAGTAGCACCACCAGCATCTACCAAGAGCGCACCGATGTCGGTTGGGTATTTAGAATCGCTAAACGATAAGCTGTTGGTATTAACCCCAAGCAGGTTCGTGGTCATCAGATTCGTACCGCTAATGATCGTGTCATGGGTAATCTTTGGCGGGTAACTCACGTTCATGGTCAAGC
>Ga0206934_1300_pt2 | contig 10827 bp, 11 predicted proteins | sample Alteio_BWOrgHeat_16_FD_152932 | JGI IMG/M metagenome (GOLD analysis project Ga0206934, IMG submission 152932) | Enriched cells from forest soil in Barre Woods Harvard Forest LTER site, Petersham, Massachusetts, United States -... | ecosystem: Environmental > Terrestrial > Soil > Temperate forest >...
ATCGACTCTCCGCTGAAGATCGGCATCATTGCCGGTACCGGCGACCGCCGCGATGATGACATCCGCGAGCTGGGCAAGATATCAGTCGAAATGTTCGATTACATCATCCTGCGCCAGGAGCGCCACCTGCGCGGCCGTACCGAGGAAAATATCCTGACCCTGCTGATAGAAGGTATTCATTCTGTGGATAAGAACAAGAAATACGAGGTTGTGACCAAAGAGATCGAGGCTATCAAATATGCGATGAGTATAGCCAAACCAGGGGCCTTTATCGTCGCGCTGAGTGACGTGATCGACAACGCCATCGAAACGGTGCAGGATTACCAGGAGCAGGAGCGGAACGGGACGTTTGTGGTGTAGAAGCGACTAAATGACGTCATGGCGAGGGACGAAGCCATCTCTGCACATGCTAATCAAAATCAGTACGTCCTTCGTAGCCAACAACCCGAATGCAAAGTTCGTGAGGATGATTGCACTTAAAACGACATACTGCACATTGACTGGCACAGTTCGGAGATGGCTTCGTTCCTCGCAATGACGTGATGGGTTGTTACTTCTTTGCATTATAATCCTTCCACAACCACTCCAGCGCCTCCGGCAGCGTCTGGCTTCTTACATCCTTATCCACGTGCCAGGCATTGATGGCGAAAACAAACTGGTAAGCATAGCCTTTGGCGGCTAACACTTTGGCCATGTTTTCGTTGGCGAGTACCCAGTCGTGCATGCCGTCGCGCATAACGTTGGGGTTGTAGAGGTCCTTGTCGCCCACTTCCATCCAGATGCGGATTGGTTTTGCGGGACTTTCGGGTATGAGGTGTTCGTGAAACTCCCATGCGCCGTGCGGTGTTGCCGGGTTGGATGGCCATTGCTGGTTGATATAGGTGCCCGAATAGGTCAGCACCCGGTGATATAACTCGGGATGATACCAGGCCATGATCAAAGCGCATGATCCGCCGGAACTGCCGCCCATGGTGGCGCGGCCATTGGGATCTTTAGTCAATTTTACATTGCATTGAGCTTCCACCAGCGGCAATACTTCCGTTTCAACAAATTCGGCGTACAGACCCGACATGGTATCGTATTCCAGTCCACGCTGGCTGCCCTGGGCATCGCCACTGCCATTGCCGATAGAAATGGCGATCATCGCCGGCACTTTATGTTCAGCGATCAGGTTATCCAGCACGGTGAATAGCAGGTGATCGGGACCATCAGCGCCAATGATAAAAGGTGCAGCGGTACCTGCAACGTATTGCTTGGGAACGTACACTTCGATATGCCGGGTGTAGGGAGCTGGGTGACTTGTGGTTACTACCAGCTTAGCAGGGTCCGATGGATCGACTGTGCCGAATGTTTTCGGCTCACGGGCAATGCCCGGATATATCTTACTGTCCTTCGATTCCATTGTGATCTTGTAGATGACTCCCTGCGCCACATCGGCCTGTACTGTCGATTCGGGTGCGGGATTGCGGGTTGGACCGATAATGAAATTGCCATTGGCGTCCGGTGAGGGATTGGCGCCATCCGGCAATTCCGTAGCTGTGACATAACCGGGGGTGTGCGGGTCGCTGGTTGGGGGTTGAGCGATGGCAGGGTTTGCGATTAGCGTTAAACTAAATAGCAGAGTACCGACAATTACTTTAGCTATCTTCATTTGTTGTTTTTCTTTGCATCTTTTGCGACATAACGATCATAAAAGCGCCCGGTTCCTTTTGCGTCAATTCTGCCTACGATTGCCTGTATTGAACTCTTGCTCAATTCCAGATTCGGTTGCAAATGGTAATGTTCTCTTGCTCCTATAGGTAAATCTGGTTCATTTTCTTGATTTAAATCGGCTATTTTCATTAAAAGTTTGGCAAAAGACCTTAGTCCTTCAGGGTCGCCATGAATCATTATTTCTTGCCACTTTTCTATTTCACCCTCAAACTCATCTTCGTTATCTATAACAAAAATGTCCAAATGACCTTCGATTTCACCACCTCTCCATTTCCATTTCTTCATGATTATAATTTTGCTCGTTAATGAACATCTAAGATACAAAAAAGCCTCCCCGAATATTTCCGGAGAGGCTTCAGATTCTTTAGATAAACAGTTCGGTTTACCCTTCCCCATGCCCCTGCTCATGCAATTCTTCCTGCCTGAACAGTTTCGCGCTGAAATAGTCATTATTCATCCGCGAAATATTGGTCATCTTAATTTCTTTTGGACACTCCGCTTCACAGGCGCCGGTGTTGGTACAATTGCCAAACCCTTCTTCGTCCATCTGCGCTACCATGGATTGTACGCGGCGGTAACGTTCAGGCTGGCCCTGCGGCAACATACCCAATTGGGTTACTTTAGCCGAAACAAACAGCATCGCCGAAGCATTTTTACAGGCCGCCACGCAGGCGCCGCAGCCGATACAGGTTGCCGAGTTGAAGGCCTCGTCGGCGATCACTTTCGGGATCGGGATCTCGTTGGCATCAGGTACGCCACCGGTGTTTACCGATACGAAGCCGCCGGCCTGCTGTATCCTGTCGAATGCAGCGCGATCCACCGCCAAATCCTTAATAACCGGGAACGGCGCTGCACGCCATGGCTCGATGGTGATGGTTTGCCCGTCGTGGAAACTGCGCATGTGCAACTGGCAGGTAGTAATAGCCCTTTTTGGCCCGTGCGGGTGTCCGTTGATATACAATGAACACATTCCGCAAATACCCTCGCGGCAGTCGTGATCGAAATAGATCGGGTCCTCGTTTTTATGGACCAGGCTTTCGTTCACCACGTCCAGCATTTCGAGGAATGACATATCCGGCGAAATACCTTCAGCCTTATAGGTTACGAATTTGCCCGCTGTCTGCGCATTTTTCTGGCGCCATACTTTCAGCGTCAGGTTCATGTTTCCATTCATAGATATGAGATTTGAGATATGAGATTTGAGACAGATAGCTTACGGAAAGATTTATCGCAAAAACTCATATATAAATTCTTTAGCTTATGTAATCAATTGTAATTATTACGATTTGCTCAGCATTTGCTGAAACGAATAATTCATTTTTTGTAACTCATCGATCTGTTTCAATAAATCGTTGAGCAGATCGTAATTTAATAATTCCAGCCTATTTGATATCACTAATTGCGTTTGCAATTCGTAAGACGAACCGTTGGCTATTCCTAAAAAGTTTGCAAATTCTTTTTTAGAATTTCTGCCGGCGCCTTCCGCTATATTTGAAGGAATAGAAACGGCCGACCTTCTTGACTGGCTTATCAACCCAAATCTCTCATCGGAAGGAAAGTTCGACGTCGCCTTGTAAACATCAACTGTCAAGTCGATTGCCTTATTCCAAATTTTTAATTCTTTAAGATTATTCATATTTGAAAATACTTTTAACCAAGGATATACCTCAGTCCATTATACTATCGCAAAGTCTCACATCTCATATCTCACGTCTCAAATCTCACTTATAGCTCCTCTGCGTTAAATGAACGTTTTCAAAAACCAGCTCTTCTTTATTCAATACTTCGGGCTGGTTGTCGCCTTTATATTCCCATGCAGCTACGAAAGCAAAATGCTCGTCGTCGCGCTTGGCTTCGCCTTCATCGGTTTGTGATTCTATCCTGAAGTGACCGCCGCATGACTCTTTGCGCATCAGCGCGTCGTCAACCATCAGTTCGCCTAATTCAAGGAAGTCGGCAACGCGGCCCGCCTTTTCCAATGACTGGTTAAGCTCTTCATTTTCGCCCAATACGATGGCATTCTTCCAGAAATCAGCACGCAGGTTTTGGATCAGGCCCTTGGCTTTTTTCAAGCCCTCTTCGTTACGCGCCATGCCGCAGTACTCCCACATAATGTGGCCCAGCTCACGGTGATACTCGTCGACCGTTTTGGTGCCCCTTAATGCAAGTAGTTTTTCTATACGGTCTTCCACATCCTTTTTGGTATTTGCAAAAGCCGGGTTATTCGCGTCGATCGGTTTTGGGCCGATGGTAGCCAGGTAATCGCCTAAAGTATACGGGATAACAAAATAGCCGTCAGCCAAACCCTGCATTAAAGCAGATGCTCCCAAACGATTTGCACCGTGATCGGAGAAATTAGCTTCGCCCAAACAATATAACCCGGGAATGTTGGTCATCAGGTTATAATCGACCCAAAGACCACCCATGGTATAGTGTACCGCAGGATAAATACGCATTGGTTGTTTATATGGGTTCTCATCCGTTATCTGGTAGTACATATCGAACAGATTGCCGTATTTGGCCCTTACCGCATCTTCGCCAAGGCGTTTGATCGCATCAGCAAAATCGAGGAAAACAGCGACGCCGGTTGTGCCAACGCCCCTTCCTTCGTCTACCATTTCCTTGCCGTTGCGTGAAGCCACGTCGCGCGGAACAAGGTTACCAAATGCCGGATATTTTCTTTCGAGGAAGTAATCACGATCCTCTTCTTTCAGGTCAGTTACTTTCAGTTCGCCTTTGCGCAGCTTTTGTGCCAGCTCGACGGTTTTTGGCGCCCAAACACGGCCGTCGTTACGCAGCGACTCGGACATGAGCGTCAATTTCGACTGATGGTCGCCGGTTACCGGGATACAGGTTGGGTGTATCTGCGTATAGCACGGATTGCTGAAAAAAGCTCCTCGTTTATGCGCGCGCCATGCTGCGGTAACGTTACAGCCCATCGCATTAGTCGACAGGTAGAATACGTTGCCATAGCCGCCTGTGCAAAGCAGTACTGCGTGACCGGAGTGAGTTTCGACCTTTCCGGTCTCGAGGTTGCGGGTAACGATACCTTGCGCCTTGCCATCCACGATCACCACGTCCAGCATTTCAGTGCGGGTATACATTTTCACCTTGCCCGCGTTGATCTGGCGGTTGAGAGCCGAATAAGCTCCTAATAACAATTGTTGACCTGTTTGGCCCCTCGCGTAAAAAGTCCTGGATACCTGCGCGCCACCGAATGAACGGTTATCCAATAAACCCCCGTACTCGCGGGCGAATGGCACGCCCTGCGCCACGCACTGGTCAATGATGTTGACCGAAACCTCGGCCAGGCGATACACGTTGCCTTCGCGGGCGCGGTAGTCGCCGCCTTTTATCGTATCGTAAAACAAACGGTAAACGCTGTCGCCATCGTTACGGTAATTCTTTGCTGCATTGATACCGCCCTGCGCCGCAATAGAGTGCGCGCGGCGGGGACTATCCTGGAAGCAGAATGCTTTTACATTGTACCCCAGCTCGGCCAGCGAAGCTGCCGCCGAAGCGCCTGCCAAACCGGTACCAACCACGATCACATCGTACTTACGCTTGTTGGCCGGGTTTACCAGCTTAAGGTTGAACTTGTGCTTGCTCCATTTTTCGGCCAAGGGGCCGGGAGGAATTTTAGCATCCAAAGTCATATGTCAAATTCTAAATTCTAATCTCTAAATTCTAAAGCAGCAACTTTAATTGCTCTTCGTGAAATAATACACAATCGGCATGGCGGCGAAAGCCACGGGTATAATTACTGCAAACAGCCATGTACCGATAAACTCCACTATCGGCGTGTATTTGCGGTGCACCCAGCCCAGCGTACGGAATGCGCTCTGGAAGCCGTGCAGCAGGTGGAACGATACAGCCAGCATCGCTATCACATAAAATATATCGTACCAGATGTTGCCAAAAGCATGTTTTACCCTGTCGTACAGGTCTTTGATGCGCACGATCTCGTAATCGCCCTGTGTTGAAACAGAGGCTTCAAACTTGGCAGACCCGGGCGTAAACTCAACGGGTTGTGTGATACCGGATGACAGGTTTGTGCGATATTCTATGTAATGCACATTGTCGGTAAATTTATAGTTGTACCAGAAATCGCTCATGTGTATCACGATAAACAGAAACAACACCGAACCCAGCAGCCCCATGTTTTTTGACGACCATGAGGCGTTGTCGCTGGCGGTAACGGCATAACCTACCGGGCGGGCCTTGCGGTTTTTGATCGTTAGGATCAGTGCGTATAGCGCATGCACCAGGATACTGAGGTAAAGGATGTAAGCCACCACTTCTATCGGTGGAAAATGCGTCAGGAAGTTGGCATACACATTGAATGCGTAGCCTCCATCGTCCTTAAACAGCAACAGGTTGCCGCCCACGTGCACGATGAGGAAGGTACACAAAAACAGGCCCGTTAAAGCCATGATGAGTTTCTTACCCAGCGAGGAGTTAAAGGTTTCCTTAAATTCGCTCATTATGAATTAGATTTATGTGGCAAAAGTATTTATTAAATAAGAAATCATACGGGGTTATCAAGGGCAAAACATCTATTTAGAAACATTCTAAAAAACGGAGCCTTTTTCAGAATATTCTTCAGGACGTATCTCCCGCAATCGAAGAGCTATATCGCGGTTTGATGCTTTAGCTCCAATGTTATTTCAGATGGCTTTAATAAAAATCTACGCTTACAGTGTAAGCTGAACGAATAGGAATTCCAAATCTATATTCGGGTATCCAGGGCGGTGACGAAGAGACGACCCTGACAGCCTCATCGTCAAGGCTTTTAAAAATACTTCTTACTATTTTGACATCAGTTATACGCCCGTCCGTTTCAACATAAAACTCAACCCTCACAGTACCCGTAACCTTATGTTTTTTTGCCGATTCCGGAAAATGAACATTCTTTTTAAGATAATCAGAGAATTCGCGCATGCCGTCTGAATAAACAGCATGGACTATAAATTGCTTGAAGGTATACTGATGTCCAGAATTCATATTACTAACGCCCGACTGGAGATCGTCCCTGTGAAAATTGCAGACAAATTTTCCCGAGTCAGCTATATTTCCTTTCCACACCCCTTCTTTCCTGTTGTTCTTAAGGTCTCCCTCTAAAATCATTTTTTTGTAATCTTCATCAAATAAGATCACGTGCCCCGTTCCATTTTTTACTAGCACATTGCCTGTTGTGTCGCGCATTTCCTCCACTAAATACCTGTAAAGGAAACTAGACCTTGGAGAATATGTGTTATAATATCTAGTATCCTCAATTTTGAAAATGGCATACAATTTCCCGCTGGGGTAATAATCGGATATCTCGCCGATCAGGTTGCCACTTTTATATTGACTCACCTCCCGTCTTTTTCCATTGGGGTAATAATCCATACATGTGCCCTCTAACAGTACGTCTGTATTTGCATTAATTGAAGTAGCAACGCGCCTGAGTTTACCGTTGCCATAATAGTCATAAACCCGGTACAAATCCTTATCAATGTTCGTATCGGGTGGCAATATTACCCTGTAAAAGTCAGCACTATCCCTGGAATGAACTAGTCGGCCGGAATTCTTATAGTAATAAATTGTTGAATCGGCTTTTTCAGCTTGCGCAGCCTGGAATAACACCAGGCACAGGACTAAAGCAAATAAAGGTTTGGTCATTTTAAACTCGTAATAAGGTGATTAGAGAATGCTAAAATACAAAAAATTTGCAATAGCAAATTAACCTATCGCAATCACCTTATCCTTCAAAACACCAAAAATCCGATCCTTTTTTTGATGCCGTATAGCCACCCTGCCGGTAAACCTGCCAAATGAAGGAAGTATGCCCTGCCTGTCCCCGAAAGTAAAACAAGGTATTGTGATACTTTGCCGCGCCCGGCCCGAAAGAATAACGCCCGGATGTATATGCCCGCAAAGGGCATAGGCTTCTTTACCCTCCAGTGCTTCTTCGCTTTGAGGATGATGCAGCATCAGGAAAGGGCCTATTTGCAGCTCATCGTGCAATTCGACATTCAGTTCTATATAATGCTTATCATGAATGATATCATGATTGCCACGGATGAGCTGTATTTGCAGCTTTTTATGCTGCTGTCGCCAAAGCCGGAACCATTCCCAGTCGGCATTCATGTCGCTGTGGAAAAGATCGCCAAGGAAGATGAGCTTTTCGGGTTTGTATTCGAAGATAAGATCGGATAATTCAGCCAGGTCCGTTTGCTCCATATTGCGGGGCACGGCTATACCTGCTTTGCGAAAATGCCCCACCTTGCCCAGGTGAACATCAGCAGCGATAAGTGCCTTTTGTTGCTTCCAGTAAATGGCTTTTTGTGGTAATAAGAGCAGGTCCTGCCCCAGCAGGTTAAAGTCGAGTCCGGCGCATAATGTCATGGGGGCAAAGATATATTTTTGCAAGACGCATGGCGTTATTTTAGGGTTTTACCGATAGACGCCCTCCGCCTTGCGCCACACCTAAAATCGCTTAACCGTCTCCGTAATATGCGCCAAATGGTGCTTGCCATGCCAGGAGTATATGGCGAGGTTACGCTTAAGCGGTATCTCCGCCCCGGTTTCGGGGTGTACAAAAGTGCGGTTCCATTGCTCCTCTGTAAAGCTGTCGAAAAGCGCGGCCATGTGCTGATGGATGCCCTCTAATATTTTCAACGACGGCTCTATCGGCAGGCGATAATCGGGCAGCAGGGCCCAGTCGGCTTCCTCGTAGGCTTTGATGGTGGGATTCTCTTCCGTCAATGCCCATTTGAAGCGGATGATAGAGTTCATATGACTATCGGCCACATGATGCACCACCTGCCTTATCGTCCAGCCGCCGGTACGGTATTGGGTATCCAGTTGCTGCTCGGTGAGGCCCATTACCGCATGGCGCAGTTTGCCTGGAAAGGTTTTGATATCGCTGATCCAGCCGTTAACGGCATGCTGGGTGTAGGAAACCGGCGGTTTAAACTTGCCGATGGGATATCTTACTGCTTCGTCGGTCGTAGCTTCCATGTTTGGTTTTGATTAGTGCAGCTGCAATTTAATTAATTGCGCCAAAGTTTCCAGAACAGCTCATAAACATGACGAAAAAATTATATCTGCCTCCATAGCACAATACTTTTTGTTAGAGGCAAGCTTTTAGTTTATTTTAGCGTTCTATAGTCGCTTGTCCTAACTAATGATCAAAAAATTAATTCTTCCCCTTCTTCTATTTTTCTTTTCTGCGGCGCAGGCCGAAACTATTAAAACCGATGTATTGGTGATCGGCGGTGGTTCCTGTGGTGTAGCTGCAGCGATACAATCGGCCCGCAGCAAGGTAAAAACCCTGCTGATTGAGCCGGGGCCCTGGCTTGGCGGCACCATGACCATGGGCGGCATGTGCGTACTGGACGGCGGCCGTAATCTGCCATCGGGGGTGTGGGGCGAGTTCAGGCGCAAGGTGACCGATTATTATCATAATCGCCTGGGATACGATACCTCGCGCAATGCCATACTTCGCTTCGAGCCCCGCATAGGCGCCGACATCCTGAAAAAAATTACCGATACCGTCAAAAACCTTACGGTAAAAATGAAAACTCCCTGGACGGTCGTTAAAAAAGATGGCACCGGCTGGGAGGTGAGCATTACGGTGAACGGCGAAACGGTAAAAATAGAAGCCAAAGTATTGGTGGATGGGACGGAAACCGGTGAAGTGGCCCAAAAACTCGACCTTAAATTTGTGAGGGAGAACACCAATTTAACCGAAAGACCTGCTGACAATATCGGCGATATTACCTGGATAGCGATATTAAAAGATTTTGGCCGGGGCTCGGATAAAACCATCGCCAAGCCCGAAGGCTACGATCCTGCGATCTATAATTTCCTGAAAGGTAAGGATCTGAAACCGATCTTAAGAGCCATCCAGATACCCAATGATAAATATATGCTCAACTGGCCCGAAGGCGCTATCAGCGCGGCGCAGGTGAATGCACAAACCAGGGAGGAACTATACCGCAAGGCCAAACTGCGTACACTCGGCCTGATCTATTACATCCAAACCGAAATGGGCTACAAAAACCTGGGCCTGGATAACGAATTTGGCACAACGGACCACCTGGCGATGATACCTTACCTGAAAGAAAGCCGCCGCTTAAGTGGCCTGGTGCGCATGGTGCAGGACGATATTAAGAAACCTTACGAACGGGAGTCAAAATTATACCGCACCTCGATAGCTGTCGGCGAAAATTTTTACGATAACTCCTTCGCGCTTACTTATGCCTCCAACCCGCCGGATGTAACCATCCAGTACCGCTCGCCTTATTCGATACCGTTGGGCGTTGTTGTGGTAAAAGATGTTGAAAACCTGCTGGTTACCGAAAAAGCCATTTCAGTTACCGGCCAGGTTAACGCCAGTACCATGTATCCATCGGTACAGATGACGCTGGGCCAGGGTGTGGGTGCAACTGCCGCGTACTGTGCATTCTTTAAGACAACAACGAAGCACCTTAATGTGCGCACGATACAGGGCGAGATCATGGATTTTAAAGGTTATCTGATGCCGTTCAGCGACATTTCGCAAAAGGACCCTCACTTCAGGGCCATACAGCAGGTTGGCGCAACCGGCATGTTGCGGGGTATCCAGCATATGGAAGGCAGCACAGTTGAAGTGCATTTTGACGCGAACGATACGGTAACCACTGCCGAAATCAGGCCGGTGATGAACGAGATCTATACCCGGTTCTTCCTCTGGTTTAATAAAGAAAAACCCGGCGAGAAATTCACGCTGGGTAATTTAGTATCTTTTATCAGCGACTATACGCTCACCGATCCCGCCACTATGCAAGGCACTATCCGCAAGCTTTGGAAACCGGTGCTGAAACTGCCCGGGGACCTTGATATGAACCGTTCGGCTACACGTTTGGAATTTGCCGTTTTGACAAACAAGTATTTGAACCCGTTTGCCAAAACGGTAGATGTGACAGGAAAGGTGGTGAATTAGCGTTAAATCGAATTGTTATTAAACATTCGTTACACTTGCACCCACGGGGCAGCACCGGTATTCCTGGCTTTGATCGAGCAACGCGATTTGCCTTTCCAGCAAGTCGTTCTGAAGTTTATGATACCGCTCTCGCTCAGGTTCGC
>Ga0206934_1304_pt2 | contig 10610 bp, 9 predicted proteins | sample Alteio_BWOrgHeat_16_FD_152932 | JGI IMG/M metagenome (GOLD analysis project Ga0206934, IMG submission 152932) | Enriched cells from forest soil in Barre Woods Harvard Forest LTER site, Petersham, Massachusetts, United States -... | ecosystem: Environmental > Terrestrial > Soil > Temperate forest > O...
TGTGCAGCACCCGATATCGCATGTGCGGCGATAAAAAGTGTTTCGTTAACGGTATTCGAGTTGCGCAACAGTGTGTTGGAATTTCGTGCCCGCAATGCGGACCATAGTGGGCGAATAATTAAGCTTGCGGCCAAGCCACTGGCAGTGCCCATTGCGATTGCGGATTTAATTTCCATAGGTTCTATTAAAGCGTCACCGGCATGTTGTCATGCAATGTTCGTTTAAGTACGACGTTTAACTACGAATGCCACGCAACAGGCCGTGCACCAAGCGATCAATTTCGTCGTGCGAATTGTAGATGTGCAATGAGATTCGCAATACATTGCCTGCAGCTTGGTCGAAGCCGTGCACCACCACTTGATCGTTACGTCGCAGCCAGCGCGCAAGTTGTCGGCAAGTTCTTCGGTGAGTTGTTCGGGCGTGGTATGCGTACCACGCGATTGTTGCAGACGCTGCCAATCGCGCAGCAGGTGAGAACCATCCGCAACCGGCAGGGCTGACAACGTAGCCCATTCCTGCGATCTAGCTTCATGCATGGTGAAGTGCGGCACCGAAGCCAACACGATGCGGCGTACTTGCTGTGCTTTAGCCAACGCCAATTCTATGGCCGCGAGCGCACCCAGTTGCACGCCGAAGACATCGACACTGCGTAAGCGCAAGCTATCAACAAAATCACCGATCGCCGCGCCAAGATCAGTCGCCGACAATTCGCTGTTGGGTGCATCGGAGTTGCCGTAGCCGGGTAAATCGAATGCATAAATACTGCGATCGCGACCCAGTTCGGGTAACAGCGGCGCAAAATAGGAATACGAGCTGCCTGCAGGATGCAGGCATAGCAGCGGAGTGCGTTCATCAAACCCGCCACCTGACGGATAGGCGGTGGCGACATGCAATTGGCCATAACGGCATTCAGCGTAACTACGACGAATATGCACCGTGGTCGGCATCACTAGCGGAACACGGCGGCGAGAGCGGGCGGCTTGCAGCACTGAAAGTTACTCCGTGAATGGACGAGCCAACAAAAAACGCCAAGCATCAGAGCCGGACTTTAAGCACCCCGCTAGCGGCAGACTCGGACTTGCGTCTCAGCTTTATCGCGTGTGCGCAAAAACCGAGACCCAAGCGCGACTGAATTCACACGCCTTCAATTGGGTGGTGTAGCCAGGTAGGCGACGGAGGGAACGCTACTATTGCAGCGGGATGATGAGGACCTGAGTTGGGGCGCGAACGACACCAACCCAAGTAGCCGCAACTGTCGTCGGGACGCACAACGACTAAAAGGCGGATACGCGCGACGCGAACGACCTGGGAACTTAGGATGGACTCTGCGGCAGTACCTCGCCGCAGTCCTTCAAGCCCGAGCAGTTAGAACATTTTCGATTCGTCGAGTTTTTCCGCCACCACGACTGCTTCCCGCGCGGGAATGAAATCGCCGGTGATCATCTGCTCATAGGCTTGGCCGGGACCGACCATGGGATATACGCCTGCATCGGGATCGATCGTCACTTCCAAGAAAGCCGGGCCTTTGAACTCGACGAATTCCTTCACGATGCGCGGCACGTCTTCTTTGCGATCCAAACGCACCGCGAAGGGAAAGCCATCGGCTTGTGCGGCTTTAATAAAGTCTTTCTTGTGCAGCGATTTATCGCTGGCGGACAGGCGCCCTTTAAAAAACAGCTTTTGCCATTGTTTAACCATGCCGTCGCCATTGTTGTTAAGCACCACCACTTTCACCGGCAACTCATAGGTCGTCACGGTTTCAAGTTCGCCTAAATTCATACGGATACTGGCGTCGCCGTCGATGTCGATAACCAGCTTTGTCGGATGCGCAAACTGCGCCCCGATTGCAGCCGGCAGACCGAAGCCCATCGTGCCCATGCTGCCCGAAGTCAGCCATTGCCGTGGACCTTTGAAATCAAAATATTGCGCAGCCCACATTTGATGCTGACCGACGCCGGTGCTAATGATGGCCTCGCCCTTGGTCAAACGATTGATCTCTTCGATCACGTAATAGGGTTGAATTAGCGAGCTGCCACGGTCGTAATTCATCGCATAGGTTTTCTTAAGCTCAGCACAATGTTCCAGCCAATCTTTAGTGTCCAATGCCAACTTATGCTTACGTCCGTAAGCAACGAGCGCTTTGAGCGCAGCCACAATTGAACCGACATGATGCCAATCCGTAGCTTTCACTTTGTTGATCTCGGAGGCGTCGATATCGATATGCGCAATGGCTTTTGCATTCGCTGCAAAGCGTTTGGGATCGCCAGCCACGCGATCGTCAAAACGCGCGCCCAATGCAAACACAAAATCGCAATCGATTACCGCGTAATTGGCGTATGCAGTACCGTGCATACCCAGCATATTCATGGCGAGTTCATCGGTAGTATCGAAGGTGCCGAGTGCCATCAACGTGGTCACCACCGGCACTTTAAATTCCAGTGCAAACTCACGCAGCGCAGCCGCCGCGCCGCCATTCACCACGCCGCCACCGGCGTAAATCAGGGGTCGTTGTGACCGCTTGAGCAAATCCCAAAATGCAGCGCAATCACGTTCGCTCAAGGCCGCTTTCGCCAGCTTGTTCATACGCTGACGATAGCCGGGAAACGGCAACCGTCCTTCGCCTTTGAATACGCCGCGCCAATTCTGCACATCTTTTGGCACATCAATCACCACCGGGCCGGGTCGGCCGGTGCGCGCAATTTCAAACGCGGTGCGAATGGTAGCTTCCAACTGTGTTGGGTCGGTCACCAAAAAAACGTGTTTAGCAACGGAACCCATGATGCTGGCTACGGGCGCTTCTTGAAACGCGTCCGAACCAATCGCACTGGTTGCGACTTGACCGCAAATCACCACGATTGGGATGGAATCCGCCATGCAATCGCGCACTGGAGTCACGGTGTTGGTTGCGCCCGGTCCTGAGGTCACCAGGGTCACACCCACTTTGCCACTGGCGCGCGCGTAGCCTGCCGCCATGAAACCCGCGCCTTGCTCATTTGCCGGCACGATCAATGGCATACGTTGCTTCCCGCCGGAGATCGACGCATCTTGTTGATTGTTATAGACGAAAATCGCGTCGTAGGTGGGCAGAATGGCACCGCCGGAATAGCCAAACACAACATCTACTCCCTCATCTGCCAATACTTGCACCAGGATTTCGGCTCCGGACAACGTTTGACCAGCGAGAGGATTAAGGGTCGGGGCACGCAAAGCGTCCGTTTGGGCGAGACTCTGATTCACGAAATTCATCCTGCAAAACAATTGACTGAGTTGCTATCGACTCAGGGGGAGGGAAAGCCTAGCAGTTAGGCTGTCGTAGCACCACTTCGCACGTGTCGACGGCTTTGTTGCGCATTTCGGCACCGCTTGGCTTAGACCGGAATGCTGGCTTCGGGTACGCTGTGCGTTTCCCATCAGATATTCGACTGACATTCACAATGAGCAATAAGCGACACATCATTTCCCTCCTGCTGCAAAACGAAGTGGGTGCACTTACTCGCGTGGCTAGCCTATTTGCCACCCGCGGCTACAACATAGAGTCGCTTAACGTCGCACCCACCGAAGATCCGACCGTGTCGCGTTTAACGATGGTCACCACTGGTACCGAAGCGGTGTTGGCGCAGATCGTCAATCAGTCATTGAAGTTGGTAGATGTGGTGAATGTGGATGACTTAACTCGCGATGCGCACATCGAACGCGAATTGTTGTTGCTCAAACTAAAAGTCAGCGCAGAGCACCGAAGTGGCCTAGAAATCATCGTCAAGGCCGCAAGAGCAACCGTGTTATCTGAAGATACTCACAGCACAGTCATTGAATTAACGGAAAGTGAAGCACAGATCAGTCGCTTCATCAGCGATGCCGGCCAGTATGGCGAAGTACTGGAAGTAGTGCGCAGTGGTGCGCTAGCGGTATTGCGTGGCGTGGAAACTTTGCGCTGTTAGCGCGAAGGTGAAATCAAAACACACACGGTGTTGGGGATTAGGCCCGCAACACCGTTTATGGATGATGAGTTCCCTTGATTAGACGATGTATTCCGGCGCGTCCTGAGAAGACAATCAGAGTGCTTGATCGTCCGACTCGCCGGTGCGAATGCGCAATACTCGCTCTAAGTTGGTGATGAAGATCTTACCGTCGCCGACCTTACCGGTCTTAGCGGCGTTAATGATGGCTTCAACAACTTGATCTACCAATGAATCCTTGACCGCAACTTCGATGCGAGTCTTAGGCACAAAGTCGACTACATACTCGGCTCCGCGATAGAGCTCAGTATGGCCGCGTTGCCGACCGAAACCTTTAACTTCCGTTACGGTCATGCCCGAGACACCTATTTCGGATAGTGCGGCACGCACGTCATCTAATTTGAAGGGCTTGATAATTGCACTTATGAGTTTCATTCCCCGTGGCTCCTGTCTCGAACTGCGTGAGCATGGAAGGTGGTGTTGAGTTTACTTGGACTCACTAACGCCGCCCAGTATCCGTTAGCAAAAAACTTTAACTGAGAACGACGTCAGCGCTTGTATAGAGATGCAGCTTTCATGCCGCTGACCGCATCTGAGCGTTTGCACGCGATCAGCGCAGTTGCTTCATCGCTATGAGTAACAAACCGCACTTGGTTGGCGCACGTTTATTACATCGTGCTCATCCATAGTGCAGCATCTAAAGATAACGATCCAGTCCTTTGACTAGCCTTTTGATGATTACCGCAAGTACTAAGACAAAGCCGCGCCCAGCATCTGCCCGATCATGTAGGTAACCACCCCCGCACCGCCACCGATCAGCAGCATGCGCAAACCACCACGCAATGCTCTTCGCCCCGTAAACAGACTTAAGACCAGGCCCACGGTGAATAAGCTGCCGGCAGTGGCTACACAGGACCATTGCAACGCCTGCGGCATCGTCAACCGCAATAAAAACGGGATCAATGGAACAATTGCACCGATCGCAAAGGCGATAAACGAAAATACTGCGGCGCCAGAAGGCGAACCTAAGTCATCGGGATTCAGTCCCAGCTCTTCGCGCGACAATACATTCAATGCATGCTTGGGATCACGCATCAATTCGTTAGCGAATTTGCGGGCATGCGCCAACTCCAAGCCCCGCGCCTGATAGATCAGCGCAAGTTCTTCGACTTCTTCGGCGGGATATTCGGCCAGTTCTTCACGTTCCAAACCAATTTGGTATTCATACATTTCGCGCTGCGAGCGCATCGAAATATATTCACCCGCTGCCATCGATAACGCGCCTGCTAAGAGTCCCGCTATGCCGCTGGTCAGGATGAAGTGTGTGCCGGCATTAGCACCCGCCATCCCCATGATCAGGCAAGTGTTGGAAACCAAGCCATCGTTAATGCCGAATACCGCGGCACGCAGATTGCCGCCGCCATAACCATGATGACTTTTGCCTACATCGCTTAGCGAAGTAGGCATCATGTGCCCGACACCAGGCACGCCTTGCGCCGGCGCATCATATGCAGATAAGCCGCGCAACTTCATCGCGGCCAAGACTGCGCGTAATTTGCGCGGCGGAATGCGACGCAGCAACGCAGCGACAATGCGTGCACGCAACGCGGGTTTGAATACTGACTTGCTTTGGCTATCCCAAATCGCCGCTTGTTGTTCTGCAGCCTCGGCCAGCGCATCGAACAACTGACGCATACGCGCGTCGGGCTCCGCCTGGGCCGCTTGTCTATACAACCAGGCGGACTGTTTTTCCTCGAACCAACTCATGCACGGCCATGCGTTGACAGATCAACGCAAGTATTAAGCACGAGTAAGTTTAGTTACGCCGACATCGCCTGCCTCGGTCTCGTCCACGGCAATGACCATACGTACCAAATGCGCCAATGACGTGGCTTGCATTTTTTCCATGACGCGAGCGCGATGAATTTCTACCGTGCGCTGGCTAAGCTCTAGATCACCGGCAATCACTTTATTCGCTTTGCCATTGACCACCATATCCATAATTTCGCGTTCCCGTGGCGTAAGCGACTCCAATCGCTGGCGAATCTCATGTTTCTCGGACAACGCACTGCGATTGACCTGATCCTTACTTAACGCTTTGGATACACGATCTAACAAATCCTGATCGCTAAACGGCTTTTGCACGAAGTCCACTGCCCCGGCCTGCATGGCTTCCACCGCCATTGGTATATCGCCGTGACCGGTCATAAAAATGATGGGCAGGATTGAATGGCGTTCGGTCAAATGTTGCTGCAATTCCAGGCCCGACATACCCGGCATACGCACATCCAGCACAATGCAACCGCCCCAGCGTTCATCATAGGCATCGAGGAATTGTTTGCCCGAGGCAAATATTTCCGTGCGATAGCCTACCGAGCGAAACAACATGCGTAATGACTGCTGGACAGCCGGATCATCATCGACAATAAAGACGGTAGCCGGTGGTGGTGTAGTCATGACCATTTGACAATGCTCCTTTAATTCGCCCGCTCCTGCTCCACGAAGAGTGGTAGCGATCGACAGTGGCGATGCTTAGCTTTGTAGTTGTTGCACATGCCTGCCGAGCAGATGCGTGCCCCATTACCAGCGCGCACAGACCAACCTGCGCGCGTGGTGTCCGTTGCTTAAGTAACCCGAGTAATACCGCGCTGTCAATTATTCGTATGCAATAACGATGCGTAGTGCTCATGCACGCGGCAATGCAAAAAAGAAACGCGCCCCGCCGCCAGGATTGTCGGCATGCCACAGCTTGCCGCCATGCGAGCGAATAATCGACAGGCTAATGGATAGCCCCAACCCGGTTCCCGCTTGTTTAGTGGTGTAAAACGGATTGAATAACTCGTTGGCGATTTCCGGACTGACGCCTGAACCACGGTCAGCGACCATGAATTCCACATCACCGCGTTCATCCAAACGCGTGCGCAATACAATTTCACGCTGCGGCTCGGGTACATCTTGCATGGCATCGATGGCATTCAAGACCAGATTGAGCAGCACTTGCTGTAATTGCACGGGATCGGCCCGCACGCGTGGCGACTCCGGCGCTAACTCCAACAGTACGCGCACACCGTGATAATGCGCATCGGTCTGCGCCAACTGCACCAATTCTTCGAGCAAGCGATTGCTTTCGGTCAATTCGATCCTGGCGTCGTGATACTTCACGAAGGAACGCATGCGACGAATCACCTCGCCGGCGCGCAGTGCCTGTTGCGAAATTTGCTCCAACGCATGCTTGAGCTCTTCAGGCGTACATTCTTCATTAGTTAATAAACGCAAACAGGCCTTGGCATAGGTTGCGATTGCTGTCAGCGGTTGATTGATTTCATGCGCAATACCCGTGGCCATTTCGCCAAGGATGGAAACTCGACCGGAATGCGTGATACGGCTGTGCATTTGTTGCACTTCATAATCCGCCAAGCGCCGATCGGTGATGTCATGCACCGTACCCAAGTGTTGTATCGGTCGGCCCTGTTCATCACGCACCAGTTGCGCCAAATGATGGATATAACGCAACCCGGACTGTGAGGTAAGCGTGCGGTATTCAATGTCGATCGGTGTGCCGGAGGCATCCAAATCCGTGAAGGCTTGCAGCACCTGGGGACGATCGGCTGGATGCACCACCGACACCATGCGCACTGCAAGATGGTTGATCGCAGGTGAATCTGCATTGCCGGTTTCCCAACCGAACATACGCATCATTTGCGGCGAAGCATAATCCACCGCGCCGGCGTCAAAATGAATGACATAGTTGCCGATGTTCGCCAACTCTTGCGCAGTATGCAGTGCGGCTTCGTTGCGCCGCAGTGCCGCGTCTTTTTGTTTACGCTCGCTGATATCGCGAATGAAGGCGATGAAACGCGGCGGCTCAATATTGCGTATGCATCCCACCGCCAACTCGGCGGGAAAGACCGAACCATCACGACGTTGCGCCAATACTTCACGGGCCTTGCCGATGATGCGCGCTTCGCGCTTGGCGATATATCGTTGTAGATATTGGTCGTGCTGCGAGCGATCCGGCTCGGGCATTAATTTGCTGACGTTATGGCCCAGCAATTCATCTTCGCGATAGCCAAACATTGCCTCAGCGGCGTGGCTCACCAAACGAATACGGCCTTTGTGATCGATAATGACCACGCCATCGATGGCTGCATCCAGCAAGGTCTCCAGTTCCGGCTGCACTTGCCGCAACGGCCCGATTGTCACGAGCGGTGAAGTCATATTTTCCCAGGGGCACACATGGCGGCGCCGCTATGCGCCGGATCAAGACTAAGCGTTCAAGCATGATGGACGCCATGAGCATAAAGATGGACTAATGCCACCCATGCTGTCCACACACCTAGACCTAACATTAGCGCACCTGCCAACCATTTGAAATTGTTATGTATCCCAGTCTGTGTCGTGATGCGTGTCAATTGCGAGCTAAGCAAGCTACTACTCAACATAGCCGGCAAGGTGCCAGCACCAAATGCCACCATCACCGCCGCCCCCTGTAGCGGGCTGGCGCCCAATGCGCCCAACAGCAACATGGAATAGACCAACCCACAGGGTAACCAACCCCATAAAGCCCCAATAAACAGTGCCTGCGCCAGACCTGAGCGTGGCGCACTCTGAGTCAGCGGCGTTAACCTTCGCCATGCTTTGGCACCCAGTTTTTCCAGCGGTTGGAGCAACCGCCAACCCAAAGCCACTTGTAAACCCAGCGCCACCAAGAGCGCGCCGGCTAGTACGCGCAGCCATAGCGCCAAGCCGACTAAATTCAAAATGTTTTGGATGACGCTGCCAAAGGCACCGCACAGTGCACCTGCAACCGCATAGCTACTCAAGCGCCCAATTTGATAGGTGCTGGCATGAAAAAATGCCGCGGGCGCGGTATGGCCCTGCGCACGCGCACGCACACCCAACGCGCTGGTAAGACCGCCGCACATAGCCATGCAGTGCATGCTGCCGGATACGCCGGCGACAAATGCAGCAGCCAGGCTGAGTTCAGCAACGCCGCTCACAAACTCGCTCGCTGCGTCATAGCAACGTCGTTGTCTATGACTTGATTGTCGACGACTGCAAGGGTGGGTTCGTTTGTGTCCGACAACATATTCCAACCGGGTGAATCCAGATCATCGAATTGACCGGTATTAACCGCCCAGATGAATGCCCAAACCGCGAATGCGACTAGCACCAGACTTAACGGCACTAAGATAAACAGCATGCTCATGCCATTTGCCTCGCTGAATGATTCAATAAAGGCAACTGTCGGGAAGGAGTTTGTTGAGCGCCGGATACATCATTTTGTTGGAATGACTTCACCCGCAATATGCGCGCCGCATTCAAAACCACCAACACAGAACTTAACGACATTCCCAGCGCTGCCAACCACGGCGGCACGAGGCCCATGGCAGCTAACGGCAATGCACTCGCGTTATATACCGTTGCCCAGATCAAGTTCTGCCACATGATCCGTCGCGTATAGCGCGCCACTCGAATGGCGTGCGGCAACGCGCACAATGAATTGCTGGTCAACAGCACATCGGCGCTTGCCTGCGCCAATGCAGTACCCGTACCCATGGCAATCGACACACCTGCAGCACTAAGCACTGGTGCGTCATTGATGCCGTCGCCCACCATCGCAATGACTTTATTTCGTGCTCGATTAGTGTCTTGCATGGCTTGTAGTGCAACAAGTTTACCCTCAGGCGTTAGACGCGCTTGGAATTGATCGATACCACAAGCCTTAGCGACGCGTGCGGTTGTAGCCACCATATCGCCGCTTAATATCGAGCAACGCACGCCAAGCTCAGCTAATTGCTTGATCGCAATGTCTGCTTCTGGGCGTAGCGGGTCTGACAGTTCAAAGCGCGACAGTTCAGCATGCGCATCGCCTAACACAACGCCTATTTCAATCTCTGTCATTCCAACATCGAGCAACGGACTATGCCCACTGCGCAATTCAGCAACGAAGGCAGATGTGCCAAGTCGATATAACGTTCCGCCTATCGCACCTTCAACGCCCGCGCCTGCCACTATTTTTACCTGCGTCGCCGTCAACGCCTTGCTGGAATCACAGGTAAACGCGCGGGCAATGGGATGATCGGCGCCTTGTTCGAGGGCAGCCGCGATTGCGTAGCACTGTTCGGCGGATAGGTTGCCGCGCACTTGAGTATTGGCAATCGCGATATGTCCGGTGCTAAGCGTGCCGGTTTTGTCGAAGACAATGTGTTCGATCTTGGCGAGCTGCTCAATCGCATCAGTGCGCGTTACTAACAGACCACAGCGAGCCAGAGCAGTCGTGGCGGCCGCCATCACCACAGGAGTCGCCAGCGATAAAGCACAGGGACAAGTCACCACCAGCACCGCCAACACTGCGGAGAACGCTTTATGTGCATCGACATACAACCACACACAGCCCACAACCACGCTCGCCAATAACACGCCCTGCAAGAACACACGTGCAGCGCGCTCGGCCGCGACGGCAAGCCGTGGCTTATGTGCTTGGGCGCGTTCTAACAAAGCCGCCACGCCAGACAGTACTGTCGCGGTGCCAAAGGCAATGACCCTAACTTGCAACGGTGCTTCTACATTAATCGCGCCAGCCATCACTCGCTCACCCAGCGTACGTGTCACGGGCAATGACTCGCCCGTTAATAGCGCTTCATCAAGTCG